>Ga0114919_10000204_pt1 | contig 41908 bp, 52 predicted proteins | sample BlataG_FD_88682 | JGI IMG/M metagenome (GOLD analysis project Ga0114919, IMG submission 88682) | Deep subsurface microbial communities from Black Sea to uncover new lineages of life (NeLLi) - Black_00105 metaG | ecosystem: Environmental > Aquatic > Marine > Oceanic > Sediment | place: Atlantic... | reverse complement strand
TCCCTAGCGAACCTAGCCCCCATATGGATAGCCGTTACTTCCGTTAGATCGTCTGCCCCGATCATGCGGGAAAATTCGTTTAGATCGTTTGGTTCATTCCAAAGTGTATTTTGACCTAGCGCTATAACTACTGGCCTAGGATCAAAGCCCGGATGGTACGCGTCAATATCGCCAGCATACAAAAGGCCAGTTTCAACAGCGTTAAAAGTCCAACCATAAGATCTAAACCAAACGAATACGAAGTCTAGATCGGCTACAGCGTATACCCAACAAATATCAGCCCCCGAATTCCAAGCTTTATTAGGTAACGAAGTATGACGGGAAGGTGTATCCCAAACGTGGGTACCTACCAACCAATCTGGCCAGGGGCTAATATCAAATTCCCAACCCCCGCCGTAATTGATAGTACGATCATTAACACAACGAAGGTGGAAGGTACCGCCTACCCCCGTACCTTCAAGGATCCACGCGTCATCATCAATAGGCATTAACGCGCTAGTATGCAGTCTATGAATCACTACAGACAAGCCGATTTCCCCAAGCGGTAACCCGTCTGTATGTACACCGTTCCAAGGTTGGATCCTGATCTCGCCTTCCCCCGGTGTCTTCTGTACAGTATAGAAGCCGTTTCTAGCAGGATCAGCAAAACCGATTATTAGTGCTAGATCCCCGGTTGTCACGGTATCAGTAACCCAAGTAGACGTAGCAGAAGTTAGCTTAGTCGGATCGGTTGCGTCGGTTGCTCCATTGGTTACTAGTGCCGATAGTGGATTATCCCAATTACCCGCACTACCCCAAAATCCGTTACCCTTAATGTCTACTTGCGTCCAGCCTACTACATTCTTCAACCAAAGATAGATTAACCGCTTTATATGCTGCATACCCCAACCATACCCAAGCCCCCCGCTGGATTCTAGCCCTACTTGAATACCATTCATAAACTTAAGCGCCATTGTCTGATCCTTTCCCGGTTTGCATAGTTCGCAAACCGGGGGATTAAAGCGATTCCAAAATGTTGATCGTTATACCGCCGGATACCGAAGTAGGTAGCTGATTAGCGCCTAACGTGATACCTGAAATCAAAACCGTTGGGCTAACCCCGTTTACCGTTAAGGCTGATACGTTTTGAATAGACGGGTTTACTAGGTGGATCTCGGAATGGATCCTACTGAAAGCGATCCTACCGCCGAATACCCAAGTATACGTTAGCCCGTCTTCTTCAAACGATAGCGGGGTAAGCAGGTTCAACAAAGCGTTACGGATCGATTGTTGGTTTCCCCCTGGCCAAACAACGTTAGCGGTAACCGAAGTAACTAGCGGTTCGTAGTTGAAGACGAAGACCTTATAGTTCATCAGTAGTACGCCTTCAACGATCGGAATCACGTTACGGTTACCGTTAAAGTATTCTTCTAGATCTTCTTTCTCTTCCGCTGTAAGTGTTCGGCCCCCGCTTCCAACTACTAGAAGCTTGATCGTCTTAACGCCTAACCCTTCCTCGATAGCAAAAACCCTAGCTACCGGGTTAACCCCGTTACGATCTCTAAAAGCGGTTAGCGCTAACCTCAAAACGTCGGAAGGGTTAGACGCGGTTTGCCTTGTCCTAAGCGCGGCGGGGCTATCTCGCTTTACACGTTCTAGATCGTCTTCGGTTGCCCCGTCTTTCTGTTTCCAATCGGTAGCCGATCGCGGGTTGCTTACTTCCCCTACCCCGCCTATCCCGTCTGCGTTAACGCTGATCTGGCCTATCCCTACGTTACCGTCTTCGTCCCCGCCTATTCTATACGTTCCCCGGATATCCGCAGTAGCCGGGGGTATCTTACCGTTCGTACCATCCCCGAAGCGGATCGTTCCCTTACCGCCTGCGTTTGTTTCCCTAATGTAGTGTCTACTTGTAGCGGTAGAGTTTAGAAAATTCGCTACTCCGGTATATATGATCCAGGTACCGCCCCCCGATTCGTCTACTTCTATCAATTCAGAGTCATCAAATAGGGGTGTATCTGGTAGCTCAAATTCTTGGAAGGCGCTACCATCTGAAGTCCCTAGGTCTTGCGGCCCGACGGTTTCACCTTGCGTTACTTCTACGTTCAAATACTGGCTACCCTGATCTATCTGTAGCCTATCGATCGACGGTTCGGTAGGGCCAGCTACCGTTAATACGCGGTAGCGTATAAACTCTGCTTCATTTAAATCTACTTCCGCCTTTTGCCAACCGCGTTCAGAATCTTGGGGATGATCAAAGGTAACGCTATCGTCTTGCTGAAAGTTAAGCGTCTGATCGTCTACGTTGTCTACTGGTACCCATTGGGCGGTTATGCGGTAGTTATCCTTATCGGTGTCTATCGCGGTTTGCCCTAACAGACCTTGGGTAGTAATTACGTTCTTACCGCCGCTGAAAGTAGATACTACGGTTTCTTGTGATCCGGTTGGTACGTATTCGATCTTTACTTCAGCCCCGGATCTATCGGGTGTACCTAACAACGTTGTTACGTCTGCGGTAAGGTTTGATCCGTTGTCTGTTACGTCTGCGGCGGGGGTAAACAGACTAAACCGATCATCAAAGTATTCCCATACCCCTGTGAACCCCGCCCCCGGTGTATTAAGGATCAGATCAATCTGATCCCATTGGATCTGATCATGTCCGATAAACAAAAGGTCCCCTACTTCAAGGCTAGCCCAAGGGCTAAAGAAGCTACTACCGGTGTTAGCTTCAGTAGCGTAGTTAGCAGTAAACGCCATTAGAACCCAAGTAAGGCTAGCTTCAGATTGGAAGCCGGGGGATCCGCTACCCGGAACACGAACTACCCTAACGTTGTCCGTATCGATCACTTCCACTACCCGGAATTCCCCGCCGTTTGATCCTATTCCAGCGGGGATAAAAAGGTGTCTAGCTTCGTCTGTACCAATTACAAAGCTATCCCCGCTTGTACGGGTAAAGATATCCGGGGATCCGGTGTCTACTTGCCCCGCCCCTGTCTTCACCTTTTCCAAGCCGAAGACGTAGCTAACCTGATCTGTTCTATCTAGATCGATCCCGTCTTCTTCCAAAACTTCGTAAGCGATCGGCGGTACACTATCGGTTGAAAACTCCGCTAACTCCGGTATGAACGCTGTAAGGTCTAGCGTTGTAACTTCGCTTAGCGTTAACACTACGTCTGCTTTAGCCGGAGTAGCTGAAGCAAGCTCTACACCGATCAACCGAAGAAGGCGCTTAGCGCTTTCAAGCAAACTAGAAGAAGCTAACAGTAGCTCCGTAGCGATCACGTCTGCTCTACAGTTATTCAAGTGGCCTACTAGGGCCAGTGATCGCATAAACTGAACGTGTAGTTCGTATTCGTTTTCGTCGGTAAGCCCGATCTCTTCCCGCTTACGCCTAAGCTGTAACAGTAGCTCGCGTAGAATATCGGGATAGTAGAAACCGCTCCAATCAACGTCGGGGACGGTTATAAGCGTCATTAGTTCACCTTCCTTAGCCTTCTGGTATACGATGTATAGCGCCCTAAGCTATCCCTTTGTCGATCTTTATCATGCTAGCGAGCATGATCTGATCGGTTTGTCAGTTTCAGATTAGACAAGCTGTTATTTGCTTTGTTACCACGTTTTTTGTGATGGATTATTTCATTAGGCTTTAGTTTTCGCCCTAGCGCTTTCTCTACTACTAAACGGTGTTCCTGTCTAAATTCACCGTTAACGTTAATCCAAACGTAACCGTTCTTATCAGTAAACTTACCGCCCTTCCAATGTAACGCGTCTTCACCTGACAAGTAATCACGTTTGGCGTTACGTTCTTTAGTGGCTTCTAATTCTTCTTTTGATTTATGGCCTAATATAAAATGCCCTTTGTATTTTCGCTTCTTCATGTAGCTAGGAAAAGTAGCATAGCGCTTCACTTCAACCAAAGATCCACAACCGCAAGAACAAGGAACTACCTTTACTACAGCTTCTAGGTAGCGCTGTTGTGGACATTCGGTTATTAGCGTCATAGCTAAACCTTCCTTTATGGGGTAGGGATCGGTACTTCAACTTCTACCCGTTCTTGTGTTTCAAGATCGCGGTAGCGTACTACCATATACTTATCAGCTTCAGATTGAAAAAACTCGATATCATCGGCGGGGTTGTCTAACCGCGCTAGCTGATCGCGTTCGAAGCTTTCAAACATACGCTCTACCCTTGGGCGTATGTCGCCTTCCGATTCAGCGTCATTAATAGCGAAGATCATAAATTCGCCTAGTCCAAGATCTTGGAACGGGTTATCCGATTCCCCTTCACCGAAGGCGAGCATCAATAGCTGTCTAATGTATTCGTTGCCGCTAATCTTAACAAGCCTACCGTTACGGATCTTAGCGGGTATGGTTGCCCCTTGCGCCATTGCGTTACCCCGTCTTCACTTTCAAAGAAGTAAACGCGGGAACCCCCGCAGTAGTGTAAGCACCTATCCCGGTTATCAACGCGGTTTGTGCTGCTTCAAAAGCCGTCTGTGTAAGCGTTACCGGAATCCACGGAAGACCGCTACTAGCAAAACTCTTCCATTCGGCTTGAATAGCCTTAAGCGTAGTTTGGTAAGTAAGCCATAGCGCGTAAAGCAAACCTACTTGAACGTTAAACGTAGTACCCTTGATTATAAAGTCTGTAGCTACGTCTGATAGATCCGTTAGTGGGCTATTCAAATGATTCTTAGCGGTAGCCTTCAATTCAACGTTAACCGTTTCTACCAGAAACTTAACAGCGGCTTTTATTTCTACGTTGCTATTCTTCAACAGCTTAATGTAATCCGCTGTCTTCCCGTTCCATAGCCATACGTCCCCCGTCTTATCGTCAAACATCAGGGTATGCCCCGCCTTAGTTTGCATACCATGGCGGTAAGGGTGATTAGTTTGGAAGTCTTGCGGTATAGGGTTTTCTTCGTCCCAAACAACGCCTATGTAACGTACTAAGTGGGCAAATTCTACTAGGTCCAAACCTTCAGGTAGTAACACCTTAACCTTTTGTTCAGGTTCCGGTGTACCGTAAAACGAAGGCGGGAATACGGGTTCGATCCATTCCGGGTATTCTTGCCCTTCCATATCCTGAAGAGCAACCTTGATCCGGTTTGTCTTAGCCGGATCTTTGTTGCTCGTTACGATCGCGTCTTGTATTTCAAACGTCATAGTCATTAGCTGATCACCTTTCCGGCTTTGCTTACCGTCTTCCGCTTCCGCCTTGCTACGCTCTTAGGTTTGGTAACTACCCTTTGCGTTAGCACCTTGTGTGCTAGGAATTCGCAGACAAACGGGGATCCGGGGATCATAGTTTTCTTAACTTGTGTTAGCCGGTAAATCCCGTCTATCCGTTTTGACATACCTTGGAATATGTGGAATTGGCGGGGCCTAAGCGTTTCAATACCTACAACCCTACCCTTAAGGATCATAAGATCCCGTTCCCGTTCCTTCAACCAATGCTTAACGAACGTTTCAGCGTCCCCCCTAGATCTAAACGGCTTGTCTGAAAACGCTTCTACGGTTTGACCGAAAGCGGTAAAGCGAACCCTAGCGCCCTTAGCCATAGTCTTCTTAACTTCAAGGTCCCCCGGCTTAGCCGAAGTTAGCTTTACGTTTTCTGATTTGGTTTGATCGATTACTTGGGTTAGCTCTATAGCTCGCTTCCGCCGATCGAAGTATAAAACTTCTACGTCTGTAGATTGTTCGTCTACTGCGAATTCGGGTTGAGCTTCTATTAGGCTTCCGTCTAACCCATTATATGTAAATTCGTAGATCGGTTGTCCGGTGTCTAACCGCTTCTTGAAGTTAACTACGAATTGTTTTTTTGAAAGGTCATAGTCTAGCCAAAGATCAAAACGGTTGATCGCTGCTAGACGTTTTAGGAATTGCCAATCTGTAGTATCTGCACTTTGTACCCTAGTAGGTAGAAAGCTTTTCTTAACCGTCTTACCGCCAGCGGCCCTAACCGTTACCCTGCTATGTTTCTTGTGCTCCGTTGGATCCGTCTTAGAAGCGTAGCCGTATTTAGTAGCTACCTGCTTAACGATCATTTCATCAGAAAGATTGCGGTAGGCTACTTTCCGCTTATTACCAGCCTTCGGCTTATTGCCGATCGTCATCCTATGCCTAGCGTCATAGGCTTTTATTTCAAAGCTACCCGTTCCTTCGGGGGTGAAGTTTGGTAACCAGCTTACGATCTCCGATCGCCCCTGGAATTGTCTAACCCCGCCGTAGCCCATAAAGAGATCGATATAGTTTCCTTCTTGGAAAGCCTTACTATCAAGAACCGCATTCCAGTTAACGCCATACCCTAGCTTTATTTCGGGTTGGTTTATTACCATGATAGTAAGCATAGACGACATATCTTCGTCTTCTTCATAGGTGACACTTTGGATTAGTGGTCTTACAGCTTCAAACAGTTGCGTAGCTGGCCCCGCGTCTTTACCGCTAATGGACAAATCAAAATCAGGGGCTAGATCATCACCTAATGAAGTGAACCTAGAATCTACCCGCTTAGCCATTTAGATAACCGCCGTCTTCCTGCTACGCCTTCCCAATAGCGCTAACCATGAAGTTAAAACTATTTCGTCTTCTAGGTTGAACGCATGGAAGCTAGGCTCTACTACCTCTTTCAGAATGATCGACCTAGCAGGGATCTTGATCTTAGCCCCAACCGGTGGCGTTAACGCCATAGCTTCACGATCAAGGTTCGTACCAGTAGCGCTAGCGATCCGCTTACGAAGGCGATCACCGTATAGCGGTTGTCCATAGTAGCGTTTAGCTATCGCTTCGTAACTTGCTTCCGTTGCCTTCACAACTAAGAAGTAGCTTTCTTTTGCTGGCTTCGTTGGATCGATCTGCGTTTGGCTGAAGGGCCGGTAGCGCTTGATAGAAAAATTGATCGTAACTAGTCTAGGTTCAAAGTCACTACGAAGCGGGGCTATATCGTGGTCTACCGATTCAATCAAAACGGTTTCGCTAAGGGCCAGCCCGTAAGTGAAGATACACACCGGGAGCCTACCTAGGCTTTCGTCTTTGATCGCTAGGTTTTCAAATTCCCGCAACTTGCTAAGGATCGATTGTGTGGAGTCTTCAGCAAAAAGAACAGTAGTAAAAGTGATCGCCTTAGTCTTGCCCCTAGTCCATTGGGTAATAGGATCCTGAAAGCCGAACCTTTCTTGCTCGGATATTACGCCCCCTACTTCTACATTTACCCCGTCTTCCCCAATCGGGTAGGGCGGGATTAGAAGCTTACCCGTATCAAGATTCTTGATAGACCATCCCGGTGTTTCTTTGCTTGCCATTTATCCGGCCCTTTCCTGAAGCTTATTACCAGCGGGGCGTTTAACGCCCCTACGCTTATCCGATTCACCCTTAGCCTTGCTTGTACCCTTACCTACTTCCCTACCGTCTAGGTTAACCTTAACTTCGATCTTTGCGTCTTGGATCGCTTTGATTTTTGCGGATAGCTCTTTAATAAGAACGTCTGCGTTTACTCCTAGATCCTTAGCTTGCTGTCTAGCAGTCCGTTCAAATGCAGCGGTTAGGGCTTCCCGTCCCCCGCCCTTCGTATCTACTTTTGTAATACCGCCCCTAGCCATAGCTTCAAACCTAGCCGCTTTTTCTTTTAAAGCGCCGGGGGCTTGTCTAATATTGCTAAGAATATGTTTACCCCTTTCGACCTGTTGTAAAGCTGTCTTAACCCCGCCTACGTCTTTGTCCCAAAACCCCTTACTGATCTTATCGCTAAGCCCAAACGTCTGATCAAGTAACGTACCCAAGGCAAAGCCAGCGGCCCCCGCCGCACCTACTAGCCCAAGCTTACCAATCCCAAAAGCTTTTATAGCCCCGCCTACCCCTTTAGCTAAACCTAGTAGCTTACCGCCTAAGCCTTTTGCCCCGGTTCCAATACGGCTTAGAACCCCCGACCCCTTCGTCGTCTTAGTTGTATCTGTACCTAAGCCAGATCCAAACCCGCCCCCGGCTTCGTCAAAGTTGACTACTCTTACCGGTTGCGCGGTTATCTTTTCCGCTGCACTAACAGCCCCGGTTAGCTTCTTCAAACTACCGGGTAGCACCTTAGCTAGCCTAGGAAACTTTGTCCCTAAGAAACCTACAACACTTTTAGATCCAGAAGCTACTGTACCTAGAACACCCTTAATCACCTTGAAGGAACCCGAAGCTACATTACCTAAGCGCCCTAGCATACCGGTAGCAAGCTTAAGCGTAATCAACCAAGCCCCGGTTTGCATACCGATAGAGATAACGTCTTTTAGTTGGCCCTTACCAAAGTTGATCCCAAAGGCGGATCCTATACTCTTGATCACTTCGGCTACCGTACCGAAAACCTCTTTTACGCCTTTGAACCCTTCTTGTAGACCTAACGCTAATTGGCCCCCTGTAGATTGAAGCAGCTTAGCAGATCCAACCGATCCCGCTGTAACCCCGCTTAAAACAGCGGCAGTATCACCTAAAACAGAAGTAAGCCCCTTCAGGAATGGAGTAAGGGCCGGAACGATCATACGCCCAAATTCCGTACTAACACCGGACAAGGCGCTAGTAAACTTCTTCCAATCGCCTAACGAAGTATTTTCTTGGGCAAGCCTTAAGCGTTCCGCCGTACCCTTTGCGGCTTTGTTGAACGCTTCAAGACTCTTTTTATTGTTTTCCGTAGTGGGGAACATCTTACGTAGCTTTGCTTCCATAGCGTCAACAGCCCCCGCTACAGCTTCGCCACGAATCCCCAATAGCTTTGTAGCTAACGCGCTACGCTTTAGTTCGTCTTTTTCCATTTTCAAGGCGGTAGTGATATTCAACAAAGTAGAGTTAAGGTTAACCCCACCGTTTTCTGTTCGCTCGATTGTCGCGCTATACTCGCCTACCTGTACAGCACCATCTTTCATGTTCTGTTTAATCTTAACTAGCGCGTTGTTTAGCGCCGTACCGCCGGTAGACGCGCTCTTATTAACGTCTGCCAAAATACCTAGCGCGAAAGCCGTTTGTTGAACGGGGATCTTCAAACCGCCAGCAACAGTACCCACGAACTTAAGACCTTCACCTAAGCCCTTCACGTCTGTTGCTGTTTCTGTAGACGTGAAGGCTAGCGCGTCTGCTACTACCGCTGCTTCTTTTGCTGAAAGCCTAAAAGCGTTAAGCGTCTTGGTTAGAATATCCGCCGATTCGGCTAAGCTGATATCTTCCGCCGCTGCTAGGTTCATTACTGTAGGGAGTGTAGATAGGATCTTTTCAGTCTTGAAACCGGCCCTAGCTAGAACCTGCATTGCTTCTGCGGATTGGGTAGCCGTGAAGAAAGTAGTAGCCCCCATTTTCTTAGCTAGGTTTTCTAACGAACTAAATTCACCCTTTGTTGTTTTGGCAAGCGCCCCCGCTTTAGCCATCGCAAATTCAAAACCGCTAAAGTCTTTAATGGTCTTTAGTACAGCCCCGCCTATTCCTAAACCTGCTAAAGCCAAACCGCCGAAGCCTTGCTGTATCTGGCCTACCCCGCGTTTGGCTATTGCGGCTTGCTTGGACATACGCCCAAACGCCCCGCCAGCTGCTTTGATGCCAGATACAGCGGCCCCGCCGATAAACTGAAGCTTGGCTATAAGCCCTACTTTTTGCGCCATAGCAGATCCTTATTTTTTCTTTGCTTCCCGATCTTCGGCTTCACGTTGTTTGGTTAGCCGATCAAGAAACCAAAGCCGTTCGCTACTTGTCATTTCTAAAACGTCTTCAAAAGTAGTATTAGGCATATAGTAAGTAAGTAAAAAGATCTCTTCCCGCAATTGCTCGCCTAGTCCAACGGGAAGGATTCCCCGAAAAAATCATCAAAACTCCAGTCTAGCGCCCCTGATATGACGTACCCGCATTTCTTACAAGGTACTTCCGTATCTAGCGATAGTCCGATCCCCATTTGATCGTTAGACCTATCAATGGTTACTAGGTCGATCTTCTCTATTTCGTCTACTTCGGCTTCACTTAGGGTGTAAGGCTTTTCACTTTTGTTAACTCCACAAATAGCGCTTTGCATACTGGAGTAAGTGATCGTCCCTACCGCGCTTTGCCCCGCGCCTATCGCTAGCATTGTTTGCCAAGTAACGGGCTGAATCTTAACAGACGTACATTGTTTACCGTCCCTAAGCTGGAAGCCCCGCTTAAGGTCAACCCATCTAACTAGCCCCTTAATGCTGTTAGCTATAACAACGTCTGCGGTAGCAATATTAAACGTACCTCTATCTTTAGCTCCGCATTTAGGAACCGGACAAACATAAGGTACCAAAACCTTCCCGCCCAAATGCTTAACCCGTGAATAGACGTAAGCATAAAACACGTCTACCAAGTTCCAATTATGGAACATCAATTCTTGGGCCGCGCTACTGTTACTGTCTGCGTCTAACTCGTAAGGCGTATCCCCTACCTTGCTGATTACTAGACTAAGGTACTTGGGGATCAAATGCGCTACTGTTTTGTCTCCGTTCGCTTCACGCCAAATAGCTAGCGCTCTATCCGTCTTAGTCTTGTAGGGGCGTAGCTCGAAAGACTTAACCAGATTACCGCTAACGGTAATACCGATAGGTAGGATAGGTCCGTTCTCTTCTAGTGTCTTCTTGGGATCCATTGGTGCTACCTCCAATTGCCCTTAAGGCTTGTTAGGTAGTGGGAAGGATCCCCGGTTTGCGGACTTCGCAAATCGGGGGCTATGTCGATCCTTACACTGGCAAGATTTCGTCGGCTTGAAGTGTCCAAACGATAGTAGCCATATCACCATCGTTTTCCAATTCAAGATCACTATGAACCCGCTTCTTAACCCAAACATTAAGAAGCGTAAACTTCCGCCTAGGCAAACCAGATTGATCGAATTGGATCAGCGTACCTAGCTTAAGGTGCAAAGGTGAAACCGGATCTTGCGCTTCTACATAGGCAAGCTCCATTTTTGCTACTTCTAGATCGTGGTGCATAGGTTGCGTTACTTCAAACTCTACCGCCTTTTTTCTACCGCCACTACGCATAGTACGATCGGGAAGTTCTACCGCGTCTAGCTCTTCTTCCAATCCGCTGATAGCGGTAAGCAAGACGCCACCGATTCCGGGCTGTAGATCCAGAAGGTACTTATTAACCTGGATCCTGTTTTCGTCGATTACGTTTTTGATAGCCATTGGCTTTTATCTCCTATCCTTCATTACCGGTAAGGTGGGCTTATCCTTTCGGGGCTACTACTAGACCGAAGAAGTAGATTCAAAAATCCCCTGCTTCGAAATGACCATAATAAAGCGTTCGATCTGATCGGCTAGGCGTAGCTTGATTTCCGCGTACATATCCCCCGCACCCCTAGTAGCGTCTGTGTTATTCTCTTCATCGATCTTCAGGATCGCCGCATCCTTAAAGGTGCTACCCCTGATAGCCCGTTTCTTCCATTCCGGCATAAAGAAAGATTGCAAAGCAGCAAGCGCTTTCGGTTGCTCCACTTCATCATTGATCGCAAAGATCAACCAATCAAAGTTAATGGCTAACACTTGTTCGTAGTAGCTCATCAATTCCCTATGCTGCTTAAACTTCCAAGCCGGATCGGAAGCAGGGATCCTACCGCCCCAAAGAACGTAGTTACCCTTCTTTTTCCTAAAGCGGGAAATACCAGCGGGGTTAAGGATCTCGCCATTAAGCTTAGTATCACCGGTAGGCAATTCACGAATACGGGGAAAGGTAACGTCTAATCCCGCACTAACCTTATGGTACCCGTTCCAGTTCTTAGCCGTTAAAGCGTCCCTTCCTAAGATGGCTCCGATCTGCGGAATAGACTTAAGCCGGTTAGACAAGACTGGATCCGTAACGCTTGCGTAGCTTGGGAACGTTACCGATTCATAATCACTCTTACCTAGCGTATCTTGGACATACGCTTTAGCGCTAACTTCGTCGGTAACGTTAGAAGGAATAGTAAGCCTAAATTGGTGGTTCTTAGCGTCTGCGTAAGCAACCCCCGCCTTCTGTACAGTATCCGCGTCTGCGGCTACTGAAAGATCGTTGTAGACAGCGGGGGTAGCAAACTTGATAAGCCCGTAGTCTTCCCCTTCCGTATCGTTAAACTTAGAATTGTCTACGTCAAAGCAAGCAAGGTACGCGTTAGTATCTACAGCGGCGATCCCATCGTAGCCAGCCTCAAGCCGTTGGGGGAATTCCAAACGGTACGGATCCGCGTCTGCACCTACTACGGTAAGATCGCCTACCTGGATCGTTACGGTGGTTTCGTCATTGTCGAAAATGCGAAGCCAAGTAGTGGGGAAATTGTCAACGTCGGGGAAGACCTTACCGCCGATCGCTTCGTCTGCCCTAAGCGGGTAAACGTCTACCAAGAAATACTCCGTATCAACCGGGCCGGTTTCTGTTACCGTGAACCCGATAGACCAATCGTTATCGGCAACGTAAGGAACCCCACCGGTAGCGTCGGGGAAGGTATGATTAGCCATCTTAAGCTGGCTTTCAACCGTCCAGTTTGTAGGCCCCGCAAGGTCATAGGTGATCTTCAGCCTATCCCTTACAACCTTCGATCCGAAAGTGAAAGCGGCGATCGTAGACGTTCCTTGAATGTTGCTAGTGTCTACGATCGCAACCGCCAGCGTTAACAAGGTTGTAGTAACGCCAGAAGTTGGGATAAGCCCGTAATGGTTAGCGGGGCGGTTTGCAGCAAGTACCGTATTAGGTGACCAAAGATCGGTAACCGTAACGTAGTAGTTACTTGTATCTTCGTTAATGATATTTACGAAGTAGTTATCACTATTCGGATCCATGTTCAGATCCGGATAGTTCTTTACCTGATCTCCGTTAACGTAGATCGTGCAACCAAATTCGGTAGACGGGTTTAGCTCGCCATCATGGATCTCTACTGATACGTAACGGCTACGCCCCCAAGCGTCTACGCTAGAAGATTCGATAACAACTTCTGGATCAACCCCCGCGCCATAGTCGGTAAGAGCGGTTGAATCGGCTTTAAGGGTAAGGATAGCAGCGGTAACCCCGCTCCCTTCTGTGTTACTTACGATCTGATAGGTCTTAGTTGTAACGTCTGTGATCGTAAGAACCCCGCCCTTCCATTTATCAGCGGGGACAATATAGGCCAGCGGAAGCGTAACCGTTGTTTCCCCAATGTCTGCGGGTACAGCGTCTAGATCTAAAACAACTTCGTCACGGCTACCCGCCCAACCCCCGCCGTTTTCAGCGTCGAAACGCATAACCGGATTACGGGGATCGCTACGATCCAACAAAGTAAGACTAGCCTTAACTTCATTTCCATCTGTTACCCTGCAAAGGAAAAGAACCCCAGCCCCTTCAGAATGATCCCAAAAGTCTTGATTGTTGTCTGGTAGCAGACTATCGGGGATAAACCCGCCAGTCTTTTTCAACATATCCCGCTTAGAAACGCATGTAATCAGTTCTCCGATCTTTCCGCGTTCTAGGATACCAGCGAAGCCGGTAGATCCAAGTTGGCTAGGAGTGATCGTCTTTTCGCTTTCCTCTTCAATGATCACTGTACCAGCATCGTTAGTAGGTCCGAAGCGCTTTGCCATTTTTCTAATCCTCCGTTTCGTGGTATGGCTTATTTAATTCCAGTCCACCTAGGTCCACCTTGCAAACTTGGATCGCTTAGCGACAAGTTAAAACGTTGAACCAAAGGCTTCACTTCTTCCGTTCGTAACCATAGGTGGACATTTTCAATTAACAACGTATAACGCGTACTATGTATATCGTCTAAGTTAGGTCTAGGTCTAAACAACCCTTCCGTTACGATACGCATAGAAACGTTTTCGTCTACCGCTGGCCAGTGAAGTAACGGGTTATCCGCTACATGCTTTAGAGCTAGATCCATCATTACCAATAAAGTTCTATTCTTTTCAGCTAGCAATACTATATCAAATTCTAGTTTAAGTCTAAAAGGGAACCGTCTAAGTGTTGCCTGAAAGTTGGGCATATCCCTAACTGAAGCTTCCGCCCAAATTTCGTTCCCGCTGATTTCAAATGAATCTACAACTACAGCGGGTAGCTTTTCAACTTCTAGGTAATCTTGACTAGGCCAGTTAAGGTAAATTCTTGCTTGAAACGCAAAACGGAACCAAACAACGGTTCCGCGATCAACCGCTGAAGTTAGAGTTAGCACCTTGGCTGTAGCGTCATACGCTAAAGCAAGGTTAGTTAAATGGCTTGGATCTGTATCGTGATCGTAGGCTTCGGGAACGTCGGTAACCTCGAACGGTGTTTCCATATCCTTAAGGCTAACCTTAGTACCGCCGTCTGCCCTTACCGCGAAATCCGCCATAGGCTGAAACGAAGACTCAAGACTAGAGATCAACGCGTCCCCTACTAGAGAATATAGATAATCGATCTCGCAAGACATAAGAACGTCTACCGCTGTTACGGAAGGCGTTACCTTGGGATCGGTTGTTTGCAGGTTAACGATAATTCCGATCTTCTGATCTATCACCGGGAAGGTTGCGATGTTTGCCGCTATGTCTGCTTCCGTATTCCAGTTAGAAGCCCCGGCTACGTCCCAAGAAGCCCCGCCCCAATAGCGATCGTTCGTACCGTCATTTAGTTTAAAGCGTACTGTTGTGTTAGCGGGTTGGTTGCCTTCCAGCGGATCAAAGCTAAACCCCGCCCATTGCCTGATCGCGGTTGGATTGGTTATCCAAGTAGCAACGTATAGATCAGCGTCGATAGAGTAAAGCACTTCACCCGTAGATCGATCCGTACCTACTTGTTTTAGCTCTATCCTATTCGTTATAGGGTTAAGCCTAATCTTGGTACTATCGCTGAAGGTAAACCTAGATCGGTTCTTCTCTTGAAAGCTGAAGCACTTTACTAGCCGCTGTATCATAACTGATCCTTATCTACGCTTTAGCATCCTAAACGTTTCGTTGATCGCGTCTTCCCAATTGCCCTTATAGATATTGATTAGCTCTAACGCGAATCCTTCTTCTAGAAACGGTCTACCCGGAATATGGATCGTAGTAGTACCAGCCTTAAGCGGCTTAATCTTACCCGGATGCTTCATAGCCATAATAGTAAAGAAGCGCCGCATTTTGTCGGTAACTTTTATATCTACCCCTTCATGAAGTAGGGCCGCGATCGTTATCTGGCCTAGTAGCGCTTTCTTCGAAGCAAACGGTAGCCCCTTCTTTCTCTTCTCTTTAAGTACACCGATAAAGGCTAGATTCCAATTAACCGCCTTACCATTGATCGAAGCAGAAAGATCCCCGGAATCGATCAACGGTTTGCTACTACCCTTTAGTATTTGTGTTAACGGGTGATTTGGATCGCCTACCTTTTGTTGGGCTATAGCAACCTTGATCGCGTCTGCGGCGGTTAGAGCATTAACTTTGGTAGCCTGCTTTATCTGCTTCTTAAACTCTTTCGTAAAGCGATTAGCGTCTAGCATTTTCTTAAGCTGATCAAAATTCTTTAGGGTTAACTTTACCCCGCCACCTACTACACCCATTGTCTTAACCGCGTACCCTTGAAGACTGGCGATCTTCGAAGAAGGCTTTTAGCATGGTATGCCCCCTATGTTCCGGGTAGTGTCCCCGCCATGCTAAACGAAGTAAGTAGTAATCAACTTCCCTTTCGCTATCACCTTCCCCGATCTGGACAACCCGATCGCCTATTTCTATCGTTACCTTCTTGCGCTTCAATTCAGACGTAAGAAACAAAAGGTAGCCGTCTGATTTTTCGCTAGTACCACCTTCAGTTGCTACAGACCTATCAGCCGATCCCTTTCCGATTTGGGCGGTAAGCTTGATCGGCTTCTGCTTCCGTCTTACTTGCCCTATCGGTTCCTTAAGCTTTTCATCCCATACGGCGGTTTCTTCCTTGTCTGCTTTACGAAGGAAGACCTTGATAGGGTGAAGTAGTCTAGGCGTTGCCATTACCAAGCCCCTACGGAAATCGTTTCTATGATCGATCCTTCTGGATACATGATCCTTTGTGGGGCGCTAATCTTCCAAGGTCTACGATAAAGCGCTAATACGTCTTGTATGTCTTTCGGGATAAAAGACCAAAGCGTTTTAGCGTTTTGTACGGGCTGGTATTCTACTTCGTGATCGTCTGTTTTTTCCCGCTTCAAAGACGAAAGGATCGCGGCGGTTGTCTGTGAATCAAAGTAGTCATGTAGATCGTATAACACTAGCTCAATAACAGCCGCTTTGATCGGGGCTGGCGTTGCTCCGTTTTCGTCTAGGAACCCCCAAGTAGCGTCAATCAACTGATCGTAGCCCTTCAAGAACTTAGCTACCCGTAGCGATTCGTAGACGCTTTCTCTTATGTTCTTTAGTTTGATCTTAGGGTTCCTTCTATCGTCTTGCGGCTTAGACCTTCCAGTAAAGGCGGTATACTCCGTAGCGCCTAGTGCTGTTTCTTCACCGTTAACCTTAACGCTAGTAACCGTAATCAACGGTAGGTTGAAATGTAGTATGTAGGAATTGTTACCGTCAAATGTCAGTTCTCCCGGTGTTACTTCCCTGAAGACTTGACCGGTGATCATTTCTACGATCTCTTCCCATTTAACGATCCTAGCGTTGATCCTACTATCGCTGTATTCGGGGGGCGCACCTTCCGCCTTTACTTCAGTTGCGGTAACGTAATTTCCCATTGGGCTACCTCGCTTCTACGGGGCTGTTAGCTCTAACGTCCCCCGCAACATAAAGGCGGATCGCGGTAGGTACGCTAGTTAGTGCCACGATCGAAAGGTAAACTAATCCCTGCTTAACGCTAACCGTGAATGTATCCCCGTCTACTAGTCCGGTTTCCGGTGTACCGATCAGCGTAAAGCCTTCGTCTGGATTAGTGTAAGAAGGGAAACCGTCTTCCGCCTTACAGTGTTCAAAAGCCTGAACATCGATCGTAGGAGTAACCCCGCCTTCAAGGGCTACTAGCACCTTGATCGAATCCCAACCCCTACAGTTAACGAAGTCCCTATTTCGTCCTACCTCTTCAAACAGATCCTTTACTACCGCTTCGTCTATTACAGCGGGGGATCCCGTCTTTGTCCGGTGTAGCCCATAAAGCGGCTTTGGGTTTAGATCGTTTATCATTGTCTACCTTCCTTCTACGGGGCTGTTAGCTCTAGTTTCGCCAGCAACGTAAAGCCTAACGGCGGTTGCCCCGGCTAGCGCTGTAATCTGAAGGAATAGCCTAGCCTGATTAACGGTAACGCTAAACGTATCCCCGTCTACCGCCCCCGCTGTAGCAGCCCCTAGCGCTACAAAACCCTGATCAACATCAGTACGATTTGGGAAACCGTTTACAGCTTCGATATGTTCAAGGGGTTGGATAGTTGCCGTAGCCCCGCCCCCAACGATAGCGACTAGTACCCTAACAGTATCCCAACCCCTACAACTGATCGCCGCTTGCTTGTTACCGGGTACTTCGATCAAAGCGTCTAGGGACACTATGTTATCAGGGGTTGATCCCCTAGTACGGTGTAGCGAATAATCTGGCTTCACCTGTAGACAATTAGCGTTAATCGTCATCGTTCTCTCCTATGCAATTTCCCGTGTAAGGTTAGCCAAGAATTCGATATCCCCACGTCCAACAGTTATGATCGTTCCGCTAGAGATCTTCACCTGAAGGTCATAGGGCCAAAGCCCTTCTAGATCCTTTGTTGTCGGTTCACGAAAGTATATCTTCATAACGCCATTGATCAGATCAGTAAATTCTATTTCTGTTACCTGATCTGATTTGTACGCAAGCTTAGCGTTAGCGTCTGTATCGATCGCGTCTTCCTTTACAGTGAACCAAGCGGTAGCCCCTGTAAGGTCAACAGCAACACTATCGATCTGGACGGTAATAGTTAGATCGTAATCATCCCCCGCATGGATAGGGCGAAACCCTAAAGCCTGTAGCGCTTCCGCTGTTAGGTCTTGTCTTACGGACATTGATCACCTTCCGTTACGTTGTAAATTATGCTAGCGTCTAGCCCTAAATCCAAAACCAAATCCGGCCCAACTTCGTTGTTTAGCGTTAAGCTTGCGTCTAGCCCAACGTCTAAGGTAACACTTGCGTCTAACAAAACCAAAAGTATCGCTTCACCGTCGGGTAAAACCCGTAGCACTATGCAAGCGTCGGGGAACTTGGGAAGGTCTACATAGATCGGTTGCGTTACTTGATCCCCCGGACCAAATATTACAAGCGTAGGATCCAAGTATTGCGAGAAATGGATCGCTTGGCTTTCAGTATCGCTATAGACGAAAAGCTTAGCCAATTGTAAAAGCGGCCTTCCCGCTACTAATCGCGGAACCTAGAGTTAGCTGGCTAACAGCATAGTAAGCCTTATTCTTCACGATACCGGGGGTAACCTTTGACACCTTAAAGAACCCTTGGGCGTCTGGGCTAGCTGCGGTTTCTTGGAAAACTTGCGCCCCGTCTTCGTCATACAGGGTAAACGTCAAAGCGCTAGGGCCAGTTTGTACAAGGTTAGATCGTTCCGCCCAAACATTAGCTACTAGCGTGTTAGTTGTTGGGTTGTAGCTGAAGCTTTGCTTAACCGTAGTTCTGGCTTCAATCGTTGCCTTGATAGAAGTAACGTCAACTTGTACCGCGTTTACCTTTGTTTCTACTCCGTCTACCTTTGTCCCTACCGCTGCTATGTCTGCGGCTAGGGTTACTGAAGGTGTACCGATCTTAGGCTGGATATCCGCCGTATCGGTTAGTATGTCCCCGATCTGGATATCGTGATCCGCCTTATCGCTGCTTCCCATGATCTCATTAGTGGGCAGCTTGGTTTGTGTTTCGTCTGTATCCGCTAGGATATTTGCTAGCGTTGTAGTGATAGAAGACAGATCAACCGGAACTGATCCAGTCCGCTTTAGGACTAAGACGGGATCGCTTACCGCTGGCGTAAAGGGTAGCGGTACTACCGTGAAGTCCCCGCTAGCGTAATCGTCTACATTACGAGCAACAGCCCCGCCAGCGTTTACGATCACTACTACCATATTGTTATAGAGATCGTCTGCCCCCGCTAACCCCGTCTTGATCAGGATAGGTGTAGAAACAGCGTCTACCGTTGTTTCCGCTGCAACGTGTAGATCGTTAAGCCTGGCAAGTGTAGCGGCTATGTCTGCGGCGATCGAAGTAACAGGGGTACCTAGCTTAGTATCTACCCCGTCAAGCTGATCGCTAAGCGTCTTCAGATCATCCCCGTCGATTCCTCTAATGTTGCTTTCCGCTGTATCAAGTTCAGCCTTCGTTGGACCATCGTAATCAAGCAACGCTTGATCTACTTCTGCGTTTACTTGTACGGCGCTTAGATCGTTCAATATCCCCTTATCAGCTACCCTAGCTTGTACATTAGCCCCGCTAAAGTTTAGCTGATCAGTCTGCAACTTGATCGCGTCTATTTCGTCGTCTTTATCACTCTTAACGCTACTACCCATGATTTCGTTAGTGGGTAGCTTAAGCTGCATTTCATCCGTATCTAACACGATAGCGGCGGTATCAACCGCGATCTGATTATCTCTACTGCGATCCGTAGAAGTGTAACCAACTTCTGTAGCGTCAACTACCGTCTTCGTTTTGTCCTTAGTAAACGCTACCGTGTTTTCAGCGTAAGAGAATTCAAAGATCAACTGTTCTAGCAAGTGCGTTGAAGCAAGGTTATAGGTAACCTCATAACGCCCAACCGCTAGCTTCGTCATCGTTGTAGAGCTAAGGTTGCTGTTCCTACTAGCCCCCGCATTGTTTACAACGTTAACGGTGATCGTGTCAGCGTCGGGATCTTCAGGGTTACCGCTTGTGTCTTCAAGGTTAACCCTAATCTTATAAGCAACCGATCCGGTCAAAGGTCTTTCCAGATCGGGGATAGTCGCGCTAAACCGAGTGTTGTTGCTTATATCGTCTACGCTGGTTTGTACAGCGGCGATATCGTCAGCAAGGGTAACCGCTGGCGTTCCTAGCTTCGGTTGCATATCCGCCGTATCTGCTAGTATGTCCCCGATCTCCCCGTCATGATCCGCCTTATCACTACTACCCATAATTTCGTTAGTGGGTAGCTTACCTTGGGTTTCGTTTGTATCCGCTAGGATATCTGTAACGTTGCCTTGCATGGTTCCTAGATCGGTGTCTACTCCGTCTAGCTGATCACTAAGCGTCTTCAGATCATCCCCGTCGGTACCCCTAATGTTGGCTTCTGTAGCAGAAAGTTTCTGATCCAAGTTGTCTACGTACTGCCCTACCTTCACTTCCCCGGTGATCGGTGTGTTCTTGACCGTTGTTCCGGGGGACTGTTCAACATAAACCATATAGGTATCGTTAGCCGTAGGGGAAACGATCGCGCTAGTATCAAAATCATAGCGGTATTCACCGGGGGCTAACGAAGCGCTTACTTCTGTCATAGCCATTTGTCGGGTAGTCCAGCCCGTAGACTTAAACGTGTCATCGTTAAAGTCATACCAGAAGCCATCTGATACGCGTTGAATAGCGATCAACAGATCCGTTAGCCCGGTAAGCGGATCTGTTGCAGCGTCAAGCGCCGTACATTGGATCCGTTCGGTAGCGTCGGTTTGTATCCGTACACAAGACATAGTTAACCTTCCGCTTCGATCAGCTTACGCATTTCACCGGTAATCAGATCTGGTACTTCTTCTGTAGTAAGGAACCCATAAAGCCCGTTCTTAAGAAGGTTGCGGTAGTTGTCCAATTCGGTAGGCGTTCCTAGCGCTAACCGCGTAAAGCCATCGTAGGGCTGTACGATCCCGCTGCAACCTTCATGTGTACAATTACCGCCGATCGCTTTGTGCCAAGCCCCGCAAGCATTGCAGCGGCCCAAAGCTTGATCGTTGTCAAGCGGGTTCTTACCATTTTCGATCTTGTAGTAGATCGCTTCCGCGCCAGTAATGGGATCTGCGTATTCAATGAAAGTCCCATTTTCAATGCGCCCCAATACACACCAAACCTCTATCCAGTATTGGTTACGATACGGGTTATCTTCAACCTTGAAGGAAGCGATCCTTATCTGGTCTAGTGCTACCGTTTCCTTCGGGTTGATAAGCTGTAGTGGCATCGATCTGTTCCTTTCTACCTATAGCGCGTCTATAAACATCAACCGTCTTAGCCGCTGCTTCTTCCCAAGTGAAATCTTGAACGCGTTTCAAACCCTGCTTACGAAGGTAGTCACGCCTAGTTTCGTCTTTCAGGGTTTCAAGCGCCTTCAAGATCGCTTCGGGGCTGTTGCGCGGAATGATCAAGGCGTATTCGTTTTCTTCACCCTTACCACTACAAACGATTTCCCCTAGCCCGTCTACTTCAGTAGCAATAAGCGGAACGCCCATAGCCATAAATTCAAGGGCTACAAGTCCGAATGGTTCATGAATGGAAGGCATAACACCTACTGTAGCGCTAGCGTATACGTCTTTCAGGATTTGATCCCGCTGGTATTCTAGCCATCGTAGCCTTTCAGGATGCCGTTTAACTATGGATCTAATTTTTTTGGTAACGTCCCAAGCTTCCCCTTCTTCGTCAGTAACCGCGTTAACTGCGCCTACCAATAAAACTAGGTAGCCTGGATCGGTTTGCTCTAGCGCGTTTAGTAAAGGGATCAGCCCCTTCATGTGAGCTACCCGCCCAACAAACAACGCGATAGGACGATCGTAAGGTAAATGGAATTTCCTTATAGCCCTTTCAGCGTTACCGGCTTTAGGGTTCCAAGACTCAAGATCGATCCCGTTGTAAATCATATTAAGCGGCTTTTCAAATACATCCCCTAGAAAATAGCGCTTAGCCATTTCAGCATATGACTTAGAACATAGGATCGTTTCATCTGATTCAACGATCAACCGGGCTTCTTGATTGTGAATGTAGTTGATCAGTTCCCTACCCGGAATACCCGCCAAAGCAAACTTAGCCTTAACCGTCTTAATTTCGTCTTCGTTTAGATCTGATCTAGCTATGACCTTAGCTAGTAGCCGCTTGTCTTCTTCGTCTTGATCTACGCTAGGGCTACCATCGTGTTCCCCTAGCGTAGATATGCAAAGGTGCATAGTAGAAACCAAAGGCACGTTAAGCGCTTCCCTAGCGCCCCAAGCTACTTGTAGGCTATTCCATTCGTGACAATGAATAACATCCCACCTATGACCTTCAGCTAACAACCGCTGTAAAGTCTTCGCTAGCTGCATATCTTGGATCAATTGGGTTGCTAGGTTTTCCGACCTAGGCTTGAAGCAAACAACCTTACTAGCCATATGCCGATGATAGCTAAGGTAGACGCTTGAACCTTCCCCCAACCCGCCGCTAAGAAGGTCTACCTTCACGTCCCCCCTATAGCCCATGAAGCGGTAAAGTTCCCTTACGTGTCTTCCCATCCCGCCCAAGATCCATTCGGTGTCTTCCTGGCAAATAGCTAGTACGTGCAACATTTCCGTTTCCCTTTTCAGCATTACCCTAGTATCCCTACTTCGCCCCAACAGTTTAGCGTTTTGATAGAAGCGCCGTAGTTAGTCCAAGACAACCTAAGAACCCTAGTAGAAGGTCCGGTTAGAGTTAGGTACGCGTCGGTTAGCGCTATGCCATCCCCCGCCGAACTAAAGACCTTATGGCTAAGGTTCAAAGCCGCTGCTACCTTGCTGTAAATTGCAGCGTAAGCTGTGATCGTAATAAGAACGTCCCCGCCCATTGAAGCCGTTGTAGCTTGCAAGCTAGAACGGGTAGCGATCCCAACCAAGCCAGCTTTAGCGTTAGCTAGCTCGATCGTTCGGCTACTCCTAAGCTGAAAAAGAACCGCCTTCGTATCTTCAGGTACAGAAATATCCCAATCGTAGGGGCCAGCGGGTAGCGGGTAGACACTAAGGGTTGTGTTAGCTACTTCGATATTCGAAGGCTTAATATGGTGATCGTCTACACCTATGTTGCTGTAGACGGAATGATCGATCGCATGTCTTAGTTTGTCTTCTAACCTCATTTGACAACCCCCGTACCATAGACGGTTAGGTTACGGTTAGAACCACTATCGTTGTAAAATACTAAAACGGCTTCGTCGGCATCTATGTAAACGTCCCTTAGCGCTATGTTAGGTCCGAATATCCAAGAATGTGTAAGGTTAGTATCACCGTGAAGACGGCTGTAGCCGCCTATATAAGAAGTAAGGTAGCCGCCAGCCCCATAAGGCATAATCCCGATCGCGGTTGATTCTGCGGAACTATCCGATCCGATCGCGCTAGCCCCTACATGACCCTGTATCTGTACATTCTGATGTCCCCTAAGAATCACCCTAATAGTCTTGTAGCCGCTGCTAGGAAGCGTAACCCTTTCTTCGTGCGAACCGGGTGAAATGGATTTAGAGTTAATCAGGATCGTAAAGATGTCCGCTTGCGTATGGTGATCATCGGGGCCGATCTGTAATAGATCGTGATCTGTTACCATTTCTTGATCGTCTAGTCGCATTAGTACACTTCCGCCGATCCTTTAACCCAAAGCGTAGCGCTACCGCCGAAGAAGTTATAGAAGCGAAGCCTAAGTATGCTACCCGTAATCCAAGCGTCTTGAAGCGCTATGTAACGGTTGCTGCTACCTGTGTTGTTATCGAAGATCTTGTGTGTAAGGTAAGAATCCCCGTTTTGCTTGCTATACGTAGAACAGTAGACCTTCTTAAACCCCGACGTTCTTACGCTGTAAGCTATGGCTTCCGCTGAATCCGTCGTAGCTACTAGCTCCGCACATTCCCGCTGTAAAGCCCCGGATCCGCCCCCGGCTATCGCGGCCCCTGTAATAAGGATCTTCGCTCTAACATAATTAGCGTTAGGTAGCGTTATGTCCAAATCGTAGGTAGTCCCCGGGGGTAGGGATTGCGTTGTGTTGTTGATCGAAACGGTTGTAGGTCTGGAATGATGATCATGTGGCGTTACTTCTAACGCTTCATGTTCCAACCCGTCAGTTTGCCCCTTCAACCGCATTTCTTTAACCTTCCCGGTTTGCGGACTTCGCAAACCGGGGAAAAGGGGTTAGCCCCGCCGCTTCAATGGATCAAAGCTTTGCTTACCAGTCTTTGTTAGATCGGTTCTAACTAGCTTGCTATTGAAGGTATGGGTAACACTAACCCGCATTTCCCCAGCTTGAAGGTAAATACGTTCCGCTATGGGTTTGTTAGTACCATTCATGATCCGCTCTACACCGAAAGAAGGCTTAGCCCTAAACCCAATAGGCTGGCTAAGGGTATGTTGGACGCTGTTTTGTAACAACGCTAGGGCGGTTATTGAATCGGATCGTAGAAGTGATAGAAGGGATCGGTATTGGTGATCGTCAACTAGATCGAAGTGTAGCGTTTTCCCCGCTGTAGTGTTGACGATCACCATTAGGCATAGCGCTAATTGGAGTAGCTGGATCGTTTAGTAGTCTTCTTCTTCGTCTTCTTGCTACTACTGCTTTCGCTCTTCTTCGCCTTCAGCGTAGCCCGGATCTGCTTCTTTGGCTTGTACGTCTTCAAGACCAAAACAGCGAAGCCGTAAGTAGACTGGCAACGCTTGATCAATTCGCTATCTTCAATGACCTTTGTTTTACCGTCTTTGAAGATCAACTTATTGTTAGCCGCGAACCGATAGCTTTTAGATCCGTTCCAAGTAACTTCAGCTTTAATGGGATCTCCGTATTCCATTGTCTATCCTCTTTTCAGTTTCGTTAGTCGCTACTGGTATTAGCTTACGCTGCTACCTGGATATTCTTGACCAAAACAACCGCGTCCACTTCTTCGTAAACCGCGTCAACCTTAACGGTGATCGCGAATTCGTCTGTAGTAGTCCAGATGTTTCTAGCCCGTTCAATGCGGATCTCACGCGAAACCGCCCATACTAGGTTAGACTTAAGGGTAAGGATCATTCTACCCATAGTATCGTAGGTAGCTTTGATCGTAGCCCCGGAGCCGATCGCCCCACCTAAACGCGTCCAAGTACCCGCCGCTAGATCTTGGCTGTAGTCCGTTGCAAGAATGAACGGGGCAACCGGGGCAAGCCCCAACGTAGTAGGCGTAAGGATCAGATTGTCGATAGGCGCAAACGAAAGCGCCGTAGGCGTTGTTCCGTCGGTATTGGCTAGGCTGTTTTCAACATACTGCGGTTCCGCCAACAGCAACGCAACGGGTACCAATTCAACGCCATAGGCGGGAAGGTTACCATCTGCGTTCAAAGCCTGATCGCCCCTTGGAGTAGCGCGGCTACCGATACTATCGCGGTAGTCTTGTTCGTGATCCGCACTAGCAAAGAACTTAAGGTTCATCTTGTTCTTGCGGAACTTCGTAGGCAACGCCTTAAGCGCCTTGTTCATAATGGAAGGGGACATTTTGAGGTTTTGTGCGTCCACTACGTGTCCGCTTTCCGCTCGCTTCAACCAACCGTTGATCAATCCAAAGTAAGTGTCTTTGCGATACTGGCCAGCGGCCCCGCCTTCAACCCAATCGCTATGTTCGATAGCGGGGCCAAGCGGATCGCCATACCAAAACAACTGTTCCAAGTTGTTGGCAAGGCGCTTACTCATCATCTTGATCACATGCTGTTTAATGTCTGCGTCATTTTCGATCGATTCCTCGCCTACGGAATCTTCGATCGAAAATGGAACCATGATCTCTTTAGGCTCGATTTCAACCGCCGAAGTAGTAACGCCCCTACGGTTAGCAGGATCCCCACTTTCCGCTTTGGGCAACGCAACGCGATCGGCTACGTTGATTTTTTCAATCAAGCGCTTTCCGGCTTTAACCCTAACCATACGAGCAAAGCCCTTCATCGTAGTTTCATCTTCTACGAAGTCCAGCATTTGATCCGCTTGTTCGGGGTAAAGCAGCCCTTGGCCTTCCGCCATTTGATCGACGGTGATAGTTGCTTTTTCGATTACTTCAGCGTTTGACATAGCCATTTGATTTTTCCTCCGGTATGTTTTCGTTTAGCGTTAACGTCGGTTGTTGGTTAGCGGGTTGGGTAATTCGGGATCACGTTATCCCAAATGTTCTTAGCCTTCTTTACTTCTTCGGGGGGATCCGGTTCTGCGTTACCTTCAGGGGCGGTACCTTCAAGATCCCCTACCCGCTTCGTAATGTCTTCCAGCTTATCACCCAACCCGTTGATCGCTTCACCTAACTTAGCGAACCCTTCCTTGATCGCTTCGGCTGAAGTATCGGGCTTGGCTTCCGTCTTGGCTTCGTCTTCCGCCTTTTCAACCTTATCCGCCTTCTTCTCTTCTTTAGCGTCTTCGGTCTTAGCGGCTTCGTCTTCCTTCTTCGTCATTTTGTCACCTTCCAGTTCTTTCAAGATTGACGACAATAGGGTTACAGCTTCCCGTAGCTTGGCTAGCCTTGTCTTCTTCATTTTACTACCGGCTTTGATAATAACGATCGGGTTATCGTCGGTACCTTCAGCCTTGCTTACTTGCGCTTCCGCTTTCTGCTTCTTTTTGCTAGCCGCTGTTGGGGAAGTTGCCAACATACCGCTAATCGAACCTGCGATAGCTTTAGCTTCACTTGCCAGTTTACCGGGGAAAGCATCCGTTTGCTTCATACCCTTAAGGGTATTTACCAACGTCATTAGCTTTTGAAGTGAAGCCGTAGCAACCGCGATAGCTCCACCTTCCGCCTTTTCGGTTTTTACTTTGCCCTTACCGCTGATCATGTTCAAGGCAAGCATTACAACCCGAAGCTTAGAAGTTACTTCTTTAGTAAGCGCCTTCTTACCAAGCTTCTTAACCTCGTTAGTCGCCTTCATCAATTGCCCAAGGGCCGCGTTCAAAGGCTTAAACGCTTGCGCTACTGTTACCGCCTTTAGGATTTCTTGGATCTCGCCTTCGGGATCGGGTTCCTCTTCTTCTTCGTCTTCTTCTTCGTCGTCTTCTTCGTCTTCCGTCAATTCCAGAAGATCGATCGCGTCTGCGTCTTCCTCCGCAGCTTCGGCGGTTGCTTCCGCTGCGTCTTTGATCACGTCTTCCGTTTCTTCGTCTTGCTCTTCTACTTCATGATCTCCGGTGTCGTCGCCAGCGGCGAAAGCTTCCCTAGCCATGGTTAGATCCTCCGTTGCTCTTTTGACTATTAGAAACGTTCTAAGGTTTGCAGGGTGATCAACGATCGACACTTCTTTTACCTGCAAATCTTCTAGATCCGTTACTTCTGTTTTCTTATCTGGTTTCGCCATTGCGCTAGTGTACCTTGTTTAACTTTAACGTTGCAAATAACAGACTACTAAGCAGCAAGCCGACCTAGCCCGATTTCTTCCAATTCAATCCGCTTAGTCTTTACAGGAACCCGCCTTGCTGTTCCGCCTATTGAAAGACCGGTTAGCTTCTTTGCCTTTATGTCTTTCCACATTGCAGCGTCTAAGATATGCAGCATTAGTAACCAAGTCCCCTTTTTAATCTGCTTACCGTTAATAGTCAAGTTAACCGGGGCTATGTAGCTTTCGTAGATCTCTATCTTATGGTTTACTATTTCCTTGTGCATAAACCCACGATCCTGGAATTTAGCTAACCAGATATGGGCCGCTAAGGAAATCACTTCAGGCTTGATCTTATCCTTTTGTGCGTCAATTATCCCCGGTTCTAAGACTACGGCTAGTATGATCTGTTCGTCGTCTTTCTTCTTTTCTAACTGTACTAGCTTTACCGTCTTCGCTTTCTCTTCTTTCAGTAGCCCGATTACAGCGCTAACCCCGTCGGTAAGCTTGATAGTTCTAAAGCTGCTAGGCTTGAATCGGCTAGGATCAATCTGTCTGAAGCGGTAAGACGTATCAGTAACGTCTATCTTAGACGCGTTAAATTTGTTGTCTGTTACCCATTGGGCAGCTACCTTCGGTGTCTTGAACTTCTTACGATCAAGGATCAGCGTTTGAACGATCGTCTTCTGTTTACTGATCTGCGTCTGTAGCGCCTTCGGTAGCAACGCGTCTAGCGGATCGTCTTTATCAAAGGAAGGCTTAACCTTCAATTCAAGTAGACGCGTTACAATCCTGGTATGAATGATCCGCTTAGATTCTTTCTTAGCGTAGGTCTTATCCGCAAACTGCTTAAACCTTGCCCTAGCGTTCCTAGCCCTATTAGGCGGATCAAGCGGGTAGGCAAGGTTCACCGGATCACCGTACAAGGCTAGATCCGTAGGGAAGCCAGCGGGGAAGGTTAGACGTTCCCCTTTCCCATCTAGCGCTTCGATCCCAAACTTAGCAGCCCTTTCCTTTTGCGCTTTCCTCTTGTCTTCAGTTGAAGCGGAAGCCGAGGGTACGGCTTGCTTAGCTACGATACCCCCGCTATCATCAAAGCCCTTAAGCGGGTTCCCTTCACCGTCGAAACCGTCTAGGCTGATCCGCTTGGATAGCGCTTCAGCGATCAGCGCTTTAGCCTCAACTACGGTTTCACGTTGTGTAGCGCCGATCGCTTCAACGCTATTGCCTTCGAAGTGACGCTTAAAAAGCTTACTAACCTTTTCTGATACAGAGTCTAACTCGCTATCAGAAAGTGTTGAAAGCATTTTAGCGTTTAGGTCTGCTACTGAAAGTCGCTTAGACATAGCTTCACCTTTTGAATACTACGATCGGTTCTGTCCTACAAAGGGTATCTGTTCTTCTGATCCGCCTTACATTAGATCTAAGCCTACTATCAATGTCGATCGCTGTAGCTTTGAAGGCTGCTAGCTCCAATAGCTTAAAAGCGTTAGCGTCGATAAGAAGCAGGTTATACCCGTTAGACCGTAAGGCTTCTACCTTCTGTTCGTCGTCTTCCCGTAGATACCCCTTCACTTCGATCCAAAGGTCGATCTCCGGTAAATAGAAATCAGGGGTATACGTGAAGCCGTCAAAATAGAAAGTCTTGGGTTCGTAGTTATACGCGACACCTAACGCTTCAAGGTATCCAGCAAAAGCCGATTCCCAAGTTGATCGGTAGCTAACCAAAAAACCGCTAGGCAAGAACCGCCAACAACGCCTAATACCAGATCCGTAGACCTTCCCATAAGCGGGGTTAGCCCTACCCTTCATCGTAGTTCCATTACGCTTACGCGTAAGCCTACAACGATCGGCATGGGTTTGACCGTCTATTACCTTATAGACAGGATTATTCAAACCGCGTCTAGCTTCCGCTGCTAACCGCATTGCTGCGGATTTATCCTTAGTGTTGTTATGGTGTCTTTTGCCCTTGGCAGGATGCCACAAGCCGCTAGCCGCTAGCGCTCTTACTTTCTCGTTTGCCTTACTAGTAGCCGCCTTCTTTTGTTCCGGGGTTCGGCGTCTATTAGCTTCTGACAACCGATCGCGTGTTTCCTTAGAACGTTTCTTACCAGTATGTACGCGCCTAGTAATCTCAGCTTGCGCTTTACGTCTTTCGGGTGTCCAAGCCGCACTAACCGCTTTGGCTATCTTACGCTTATGTTCTTCGCTTAGGCCCATTAGCTCTTAAATACAACGATCGGCTCTGTCCTACAGAGCGGGTGAAATGGGGGGAGGATTTGGTTAGCGTCGGTAAGCGCTTCCGTTGCTTGCGTAGTTCCAGGCTTAGCGTTACCTACCGTTGCTTCTATTTCGTCCCCGCTTAACCAAGGTGCAAGCGTTTTGATCTGCTTAGGTGAAGTGGCATTAAGAATCTTATCCATTTGCTTAACACCTGTTGCTACATCAAATTCTTGGCCATGCATTACTTGACATACTCTACCAGTCCTAGAATCCATCGGATTATTCAAACGGTAACGCGTGATCCCCGCTTCTTGAAAGGCGGTTATCTTGCCAAACGTTCTAGCCCTATGGGCTACGTTAGCCGCAACTTGTCTAAAGTAATGTTCGGGGTTGCCAGCATAACGGGCGGGTACTTGTAGCGCGGCCCTTGTCTTGCCCCCTTTGGTGATCCCAAATTCACGGCTTAGAACCCTTTGTAGTTCCTTACCGGCTTCTTTAGGGCCTAACCCCCGCTGTAATAAAATGTCATCCGTTACAGCGGCGATCCTTTCTGATAGCTGCGTACTATAGAAATCACCGATCCAGAAAACTTGCTGCTTACCTAGCGCCTTAATAGCCCTAGCGTCTTTAGCTCTAAAGCTGAAACTAAACTTAGCTTCTTTAGCCGCTAGCTTCTTCCCTATCTTGTAGATCGATTCAAGGCGCTTACCTAATATGTCTACTTGTGCTGAAGTAAGCGGGGATTTTAGCGCTACGCCTATCCTAGCTAGAAATGCTTTGATAGATTTAGCGGTAAACCGCTTCTTAGCTACCTTTAGCAATTTCAAGCTAACGGTAATGGCGTTCTTAGCCGCCTTCTTCCAAGCCCGGTTAACAGCTTCAGACATACGCCTTTCAAACGAAAGGCTAGCCCGTCTTGTGTTGATCTTGAAGATAGTAGCTAGCGTAGCTTCTACTTCGTCTTCAATGTGGGCTAGCTCTTCCGTTGAAAGGTCGGAAAGCTTTAGTAGCTGCTTTGCCATTGCTAGATCGCGCTATCCGGGGATCACGTTATCCCAAAGGCTTTTTTTAGATTCCGGTTCTTGTGTAGGTGCTACTTCCTGCTTAACGTCTACATACTGTGTTTCCGGTGATCCGTCTTCTTGAGCCTTTACGATTTCGTTTAGCACGTTGATCGATTCTTCCGTAAGGCTATTACCCTTAGCTACAAGAGTAAGGGCCGGAAGTTCTACCAGCCTTGGATCCGCTGGATCTTCGCCTTCCGCTTTAGCCATCTTAGCGCTAACAGTAACAAAGGCGGTTCGTACTTCTTCGCTTCCGGGGCCGATCTTGATCTCACCTTTGTCACTACGGGAAAGCGGCATACGGTAGAACTTACCGCTTTCACGTTCCCTAACTACTACGTTGCCATTGAAGATCCCCTTAAGCCAATACTTAGCGATCTTCTGTTTCTTGTCCCAAGGGGCAGGGACTTGCGCCAGCGCTTCTACAGCGCTATGGACCTTACCAACATAGTCCATCAATTCTTCACCGTCTTGTAGATCTACCTTTTCGATCTCTACTTTGTTATCCATTGTCGTTATCCTCCAAGAAAAAGCGGTTATCTAATTCCTTTTCGATACTACTACGAAGATCTAGTAGACCGTCGATTACACGTCTAGCAACTTCCCCGCCGGGGGCCGCACCTCGCCCAACAGCCCCACCCTTTTGCGCTTCAGCAAACGTTAGGCTATAGGGCTTATCCAGATCGATACCCTTTGGAAGCGGCCCTAGGTCTTCCCCGCCGAACACGTCTTGTACAAGACGATCCGCCCTTCTAGGGGTCATAGCTCCGCTTCTTTCAGCGATAGCCATAAGGCGAATAAGTTCTATGTCGTCTGTAATGTTGGGATGGTTAAAACGGAACGTATGGTAACGGGCTTCTACACCCTTTGCTAAAAGCACGCTACGGTTTAACGTATGTCCGTCTTGGGATCTTTCAGGGGCGAAGATCTGTTCATCGGCAATGTCCCTAGAAGTATCGGCGGTAGCTCTAGTGTAATCGTCACTGCGCCCAACGAAAATAGGCGGTAGCCGGAAGCTTTGACGCGTCTTGTCCCTAGCGTTGCCTATGTATCCTTGCCAAAGTTCATCTTTCTGTTGAAGCCCCTTCAACGGTTCGATCTTGATCCTGAAGCTTGAAGGGTTAACCGATCCTTCGTCTGATACCTCACCTTCTAGGACGATAAACTTACTGTAGTTCGCGGAACCCGCCATCTGTGCTTCGGTAAATTCCGTAAGTCTATCGATCGATTCGTCGGTAAGGATCCCGCCTTCTACGATTACAAACATAGAAGGTATGTTGTTATTGCATAAGGTAAGAAAGTTGATCTCTTCAGCTTGCCTAGCGCCGTAGACGCTAAAGACGTTCCCGATCCAAAGGGGGACACCGTAAGGCGATAGGGCGGAATAGTTTAAGAAGTGGATTAGTGAAGTAGCACGTTTGTTGAAGGGGACCTTAGCCGGATCAGAATAAAAGATCCCCGTATCCTTATCTAGCAACCTAGGATCGCCAGCTTCCTTAAACCAAGTCTTTTTATTGAAGCGTAGAACGGCAAACTTCCTAAACCTATGCCACATGGGGATCCGATCAATCATAAAGTTGTCATGTCGGATCCTAGGGACAAGAACCTTAACGGGCCGGTTTTCAGTAGGGGCTAGTCTTACGCTATGCCCATGGATATGATTCAACCCGCGAAGTGTACCGCTTTGATCTTCGATCAGTTCTAGGTAACCGTTACCCATACTATGCTGATCGTCTTTTACCCGCCCCAAAAGAGTAGTAAGGGATTTAGTAGGGTGTACCGTTTCTAGGAACGCTGTTAGCCTTAACCGTTCGTTTAAGATATCGCGTTCTAGACTAGCCCTAACCTCTTCAGGCATCCTACGTTCTTTTAGCGTCCAACCGAAGCCAACGGTATTTGTAACCATGGCTTCGATCGCTGTTCCTAATTCCCCGTTGTTTTCTTTGGTAGCAGCAAGCCTACGAAGTGGGTAGGGCGGTTCTAAGATCCTTCCACCAAATGAACTAAAGTCTTCTTCTTCTTCAATGCTGGAAGCTACAGGATCTTCCCCGCCGTTTTCCTGCTTACGAACGGATATCACTTTAGCCCGAAGGTTAACAGGGAAACGCTTACCGCTTTTGTCGATAGCTTCTAGTGTTAGCGTGGATCGCTTGGGTTGGGCTTTTCGCTTAGACATTTCCCACCTTCTACTAAGCGGGAAACATACCCCCGCCCATATCGTTGACAGGGAAGGATCGCCTTCTAAAGAAGAAGGCTACCCCTTGATCAGAGTCAAAGCCGCTGGCGTCAAAGTAGAAGCGTAGTCTTCGTCTAGCTGGCTAGAAGCTACCGCGATATTTTGCGCGGTAAAGTCTACATCCATCTTTGTCAGCAAGGCGATAAACTGCGTTCGGATCTCCGTAAGATCGTCTACTGCAACCCGAAGGGCTGCGGCTAGATTAGGTTCACCGTCATACGGGGTAACTCCGCTTCCGCCGCTAAAACTGTCTTCATAGATCGTAACAGACACGATAGACCTTCCTTGTTAGTTTGTTTGGATCAAGAAAAAAGGATCAGCCTACCGCTTAGCCATCCCCCATACCGGCTTCGCTCCAAGCTTCCCACATGATCAGTTCCGTTGCCGTATCGTTCACGTCTGCCATAGCTCCGATCGAAAAGCCTGGACCACCGAGCGTAGGAGATCCAGCAAGCGGAGTAATCCCCGCCGAAGCTTCAAGCGTAACGGTTCCCGCTGCTACCGTCTTGATCCCTTCGTCGTCTGCTAGCATCTTGTTCCAAACGACCATTGCGAGAGTTGTCTTGTTAAACAAGATCACCTTTTCCGGCTTGAAGCCAACGGCCCTAACCGGTAGGGCCGCGCCAGTTGCGGTTACCTGCCCCATTTGAACTACTCTAGTTGCGCTAGACATTGTTTCAATCCTCCGTTGGTTTGTTATGCACGTAACGTTAAAGACGGAATGTAGAATAACATAAGCGCTAAAGTCAAATCAAAAAGCGCTACCGCCTTCCGCCTATTAAACCTAGGTTTCTAGTACGCGTCTTTCTAGCCCCTTTCAACCCCCTACCGATCGCGATCTCTAATGCATCCATAACGTCTTTAGAACCTTTCTTAGACGGGAAGCCGCACATTAGCCGGATAAATTCGTGGTGCCCCCGCCTAACATTCAAGGGGCGATCAGTGAAATAGTAAGACAACTGTTCCGCCCTAGCTACCTTGTCTTTGATCGTTGGATGTCCCATTACTGGAACTTCTGGATGGCTTTCTCTCATTTGTTGCTTTAGCGCTAACTGGTAAGAATTGCTTTCGATCACTACTCGTATAACGTCCCTATGCTCTTCCCAACGGTTGGCTACAAACGACACTTGACGCGGGAAGGTAATCTTAGTCTTGCGGTAATCGATCAAGTAGATATCCCGGCTAGTCTTGTGAACGCCTATTGTACAATGTGCAAAGTGATCATGTTGTGACCCTTGCCCGATCGCAAGGTCTACCCCTTGCCATTTAAAAACTTCAGCGGGTAAATGTTCATAGTAGCGGAAGTGTTCCGGTGTGAAGATACCGCCCAAGTTTTCACCGGGCTTGCACATATACTGAAGTTCAAAGGCGCGTAAGTTACCTTTCCTAATTCTATGCATCCTAGCCGTAGGGAACACGTCTTCCCATACGGATCGATCGTCTTCGTCTAGTACGCTGAAGATAATAAACGCGTCTGCGTAGTCTTCGTCTTGTAACCAACCGTATAGATCTTCTTCATGCCAGCGGGTACCAATAACGTAAAGCCTACCGTTAGGGCTTTGTACACAAGGTAACAACGTATCATAAAACCAATCGTGAACCTTCTTACGTTGCCCTTCTGTTTGTGCATTGTCCTTAGTGATCAAGTCATCACAAAGGGTAAGATCAAAGTGTCTTCCTGGTAAGGTTGAACCGTAGCCGATCGTTGTGATCGTTGCTTCCGCTGCAAAGCTAGAACGCTTGTTAACGATAATTTCGTTATCGGCCCATTTAGGTGCGTTTAAGCAGTAGTCTCCGAAGATCTCCCGTAGCTCTTCGTTACGTTCGAAGTGCAGCTTAACCGCCCTTAAGAACGTTTTAGCTTGCTCCGCTGCGTCTGAACAAATAAGGATCCGCACATTGGGATCGCAAAGGATCTCACCTATACACGTTGTGATAGTAAGGTAGGTTGTTTTAGCGGCCCCGCGCCAGCCTAGGATCATTCCTTCTTGGTTACTTTCTTGGAAATCCATCATTTCCAAATGGAAGGGCTGCGGATCATAACCTAAGACGTATTCAGATAAGATATCAAAGCGCCTTTGATTGATCACTAGATCGCGGATCATATTATGGCGAGTAGCTTTAGCCGATTCGTATTCCTTAGCGTAGGTATAGTTAGTCCTACGTTTAGGTTTAGTCTGTTTCTTCTTCGTCACTATCTAAGCTACCTTCCCGGTTTGCGAGATCCGCAAACCGGGGGCTATTCTTCAAAATATGTTGTTGTGTAGTTAGCTCTTCTATTCGACCTTCTAACGCTTGCTTGATTGTCCAACGATTGGCCCCCGCCCCTAACAGCTTTACCGTTAACTCTCTTACTTCGTCCCTAATCACTTTGTAATGTTCTGGCGATCTAGCCGGTAGCTCGAAAGGCTCCGTTTCTTGCGCTACTAAAAACCTAGCGAAGTTTCTGATCTCTTCAGCGTTAAACCCTGCTTCTACTAGCGCCTTATTAGTTTCCTCTATAGTAACGTCTTCGTCTTCTGTTTCATGGGAAGCGAGCATATCTTTAACCCGCTTAAGCCTTTGTTCCTGATCCTGCTTCTTCTCTAAACGCTCTATAGTTTGATCCTTTGGCGTTACTACCTGTCTAGGCGGTTTGTCTTTTATCATCTGCTTCCCTTAATGCTTGTAGCTCCGTATCAAACCACTTAGCTACCTGCTTCTTGAACGGCCATTGCCAGATATAAGACGATCCAGTAAACCGTTCGATCCACCAAACGCGGTAACGTGGATCTTCGGCCCAATGTTGATCGCAAACAAACTTAGCCCTAAGTGATTCTATGTAGCCCTTGCGCTCTATCCAAGCCCTTCCCCAAGCAAGCCCAACCGGGAAGAAGATGAAGATATAGATCACAAACATAAGGAACACACCGAAGCGCTTGAAGTCTTCTAGGTGCTTACCTTCATGCCGAAGTAAAGCCCATAGCCGATCTTCCCAATCGCCCCCCGGCTTACCTTCAACGATCGAAGTATGAACCTTAGCGCTAAAGGCGATCAGCATACCAATCGTAGTGGTATAGGCGCTAAGGAATTCGTTTTGCTTACCGAATGAAACGATAAGCAGGAAGTAATAGATCAGCTTCCAATACCAGCGATCCTTAGTCTCAAATACAAGACTAGGGAAATCCCGCTTTAGCTCTAGCAGATAACGATCAAGCCGTGAGTTAGCGCTAGCAGCGATCCTATACTTACCGAACCAATGATCCCTAACATTGATTCCCGTAGCTGCGTCTAGCCTTACCGTGTTATCCCCGCTGGCGTCTTTGGGCATTAAACCTACTCCAAATAGGATCAACGAAGACGCCTTTAAGGCGCTTCTTCAATTCCCTGTAGCGAACCTTACGATCGAAGGTTATAGCTACAGTGAACGTTAAAGATTTGGGCGCTTTCTTCTTAGCCTGTTTCAATCGTTTGCAGAATATCTCTAGATCCTTATCCGTTACGATCTCTATTACTGTTGTGTCTTTCATAATCACCCTTCCAGTTTCTAACCGGAGTAATAACACTTAGCGCTAACCAATGCAAGGCAACTGATCTACGATTGTAGATCATGTTACCTTGCATTGGATTTAGGCCCCATGCTATAGCCTAGCCATATGGTTAAGCAGTATATAACTGTGCCCCCGCCCGAAAAGACAACTCTTCAATTCAGGGTTGGGCGCTTGCTATTCATTCGAATAGAGCAAGCTAGGATCTCTTCAGACGTGTCTAGGAACCAATGGATCGGGATCGCTATCAATCAACAGATCTACGATCCTGATACCATACAAGCTGTAACTTCAGCGGAAGAAATCCTTAACGATAAGATCCCGATCGTTATTCGCGTTGATCCTTTAATCGCTGAATTGGTAAACGAAATTTGCGAAGATAGGAACGTTAACCGTACCATATGGTTAATAGATGCCTGTCTAAGTTTGTTAGAAGCGGGGCGGAACAATGTTTAACGCGGTTAAAGTATTCACAACAACAACGCACCTTAAACGTAGAACGCAAGGCACGGATATAACCGATTGGATTAGGGCTAACCCTGCTTTCAAGATAGTAGACACTGTAGTAAGGCTATCTTCCGACGGTTCCCACCATTGCCTAACGATCGTTCTGTTTGGAGTTATAGATCATGAGTAGAAAAGAATGTTACTTAATCTGTTGGTACGATCCTACTGATAGGATCGTTAAGTCTGAAACAATAGCTTTTGATGATTCACTAATGCACAAGTACGCAAACGGGCTAAGGGTTGCTATGGGTGAAGACTTCCGGCCGGCCCGACTATGTACGCGTCTTTGTAGTCAATGAACCCCGATCCCTTTCTGGATCAATGCAATTACGTTTTATAGAAGAAGGAAGGTAGCTAATGGAAAACGGACATAACATAGTAGCGGGGGCTTGCTTTGATCTCGCTTCGTACCTAACTACACTAGACGATCCGATCCAGGTAGGCGGGGACTTTGAAGCCGCACCTACTATAGACGCGCTATCCGATTGGGCTATAAGCCGGGGCTTGAATGTAGACGATCCGCTTATCCGTAGTTGGCGCGAAGTAATAGACGACAAAGCCGGATCTGAAGTAGCGATCGAAAAGCTTAGCGCTTGGCTTAAAGAGAATATGAAAGATCAGATAGATCGGGCTGGCGTTAGTGAAGGGCCGATAGATATAGTGCTAAGGATCTTTAACAACCTTATCGTTAATCACAAAACGTCTAAGGATCGTGCAAAGAAGACTAGCCCCGGATCCGAAGAAGGGATGTACGTTAGGGGCTACCATGACGCTTTAAATCAACTTCGTACTTACTAAAAGGTGAAGCCATGACAACGGGAGCAGATAGAGAAGTAAGCAAACCTTGCGCATGTGAAGGTTCTTGCCCTTGCTGTAGGCTAGGTGAAGTGATCGATCATCATTGCCCTAATTGTCTAACTACCTTTTGCCCCGATTGTCACGGTATCGCTTCTGCTAGTTGGGCTAGGGCTTACGACAATGTTAGCAAGTGTCACTGTAAGCCTGAAGTAAACCCGCTGGAACCGATCACCATTACCCCTAAGACCAAAGGTAGACTTACCCCTAAGACCAAAGGTAGAGAAGACGTATCGATCTTCTTAGACGTTGAAGGTAGGCAACCCGCCGCGTTCAGAGATCCTAACATACTAAGGGGGTTCATTCGTAGACTAGCTAGAAGGCAAGAAGACGTTATAAGCGCCTTACGTGAATTGAATAGGCGGATAACACAAGTAGAAAAGCAACAGATCCTAGATACGGAACAGTTACGAGCGTTAAGCGGCATCTACGAAGTAGCCGAAGGCGAAGATATAGAAGACGTAATTAACAGGGATACCAATGGCTAAAACACCGATCGTTTATGGTAAAGCGGTTTGTGTAAGCCTACCTTCTACCGTAATACAAAGGCTAGACGTGATAGCGCCTAAATCCGGTGATCGCACCTACCTCTTACAACAATGGATCCTAGAAGGTCTAAACCGATACGAGCTAGATTGTTTATTCTGTCGTATACAAGAAAAGAAACGGAGCGTAAGCCATGGCGGTTAAAGTAACAGTAGAAGCAGAAACAGCCCAAGAAGCCCTACAACTTCTAAGCGAGCTAATACCGGAACAGTATAAAGACGTTCAAGGAAACGCTAACGATGAATACATAGCAAAAGATCTAGACGTAGAAAAAGACAAACCCTATAGCGAAACATACGCCCAACGTACCCATAACAGCGTTACCGATCTTGCTGAAGCTTTGAAAGCTTCACTTCCTACAGACGTTGAAGACATAAAGGATCGCCTAGTAGATCTGGAAGAGAGTAGGCGGATAATCCATGAGGCTATAGGTAGGCTAACAAAAGAAATAGAAGACCTACAGAAGCAGGTAAAAGCAGTAGATATGCAACTACAGGGTATAGACCTAGACGACGAAGTATCGGAGCTAAGTGAAAGCGTTAGGCTGATCCATGAAGAGATCGCAAGGGTACACCAAAGGATCGAAAACGTGATCGGTACCGTAAACGATCTTAGCCTTAACTCTGATATAGGCTGTAAGCACGAACCGTTGATCATTACTTGCGATAGTGACGGAAAGCCATACGGCGGTAACGGCGGTTGGATGTCGCTTAGACATTGGGATGGGTACGTATCAGACGAAGACAAGAAAGCCGGTAAGACAGTTCCAAAGAACTACTACCGGCTAAACGGTGAAGCTAACGATCTAGCCCTATTCGTTTGTAGGAAGTGTAACCGGCTTTATGTAGTAGCAACCAAAGTAGAAGAGCCACTAGATCAGGGAACAGATCCCGATCTTGATTCTTCATGCGGCCCATAGGTCGGGGCTTAAGCATAGAATCGGGGTAACCATTTACTAGGATCAATGACTATGAAACCAAGAATCAAATTTCACGATATGCCAGGGGACGTACCAAAGCAGGAAAAGATCGCAATGCTAGAAGATAAGCACAAAGACAAAAAGCGTTCTAAGTCCTACAAGAAAATGATCCGTATGCGGGAAAGAGCAACAATCAAACGTGAAGGCTTACGTTTAATAGCTACGGGGGAAACCGATGGTTAGACGTATATGTAAGAAAATGGAAGAAGCACTAGAAGCTAAACACTACCTTAAAGAATTTGAACAATTGCCTACGTACATTTCAGCCCCGCTTACTGTTATCGTAGAAGAGCTACGAGATCTTCACGGTAGGATCGATAACGTGATCACTATGGCGGGGATAATCAAGGGGGACAATACTAGCCTAGAAGAAAGGGTAGGGGATTTGGAAGGGGACGTAGTTAACCTTAAGGGTGAAACGTCTAACGAGTTAAACCAACTATCAGACGATACGGGTACGGCGCTTAGGGATATTGTGATCCCTAAACTTGCTACGTTGATCAGTACGCTAGAGCTAGTAGAATGGAAGTTAGCGGAGCAAGACAAAGCGATCGAAGATATCAAACGCCAGCTACTACTATAAGTAGGCGGTTCCCGGTTTGCGAGTTATGCAAACCGGGAAAATGGGGATCCATAATGCCGTTTAGCTTTAATATCGAATTTGAACCTAGGGACCTTTGGGTAGGCGCTTACTGGACGCGTAAGCTTAGGATGGTTGCGGGGCTTCGCACTAGAAACGATCTACACCTTTACCTTACTTTGGTCCCTATGTTTCCACTTCATATTGTAGTTACCGGTAAACCACAACCCGACGAAAGGCTAAAGCGATAATGTTAGCTATAGAAGGTACCAGCGTTACCAAATGTGACGTGGATAATTGCCCGTTCCATGCTCGCACCTATACGAAAGCGGGGCCTATATGGCGCGAATGTTTGCACCCTACGCACCCGGCTACCCTTCCCCCCTACAAAGAACTAAAGGCTTCGGACTTTGCTATACCTGTTGATTGCCGCTTACGCCTTGCTGGTGTAGCTGTAAGGTTGGATCCGCTTACCATTATCGAGTGTAAGCATACCCCGCCCCCTAAGCCCTTCGTAGACGAAGAAGGTAAACCCGTAAACGTAGCCCCGGATCCAGAAGTAATAGAGCATTGCGCCCTATCTAGCCTAGAGTCTTCCCTAGGCTCCGCTTGTATCGCTACCTTCACAGATAGCAACAGTGAAGAGCATAGGCTAAAGCTTACTGCGTTTGACTACGATCGCTTTAAGCACCTTGTCTATACGGTAGAGCGTTTGGGTAGGCCCCCCTTCTTACGCGTCAAGCATAGGGAAGGCTGGCTAGTATCGATCGAATGTTTGGATAAAGGGATTAACTGTTAATGCCTATCGACTTTGATAGCGTAATGAAGGAAGCAAAGGGTAAACCCGCCCTTTGTAGTAGTTGCCTTACCTATAAGCAAAGCGGTTGCCCCTTTGATGAAGTACACCCTTACGCTTGCATAATGTTTATACCTGATAACTCTACCGGTACTGTTTCTATTATTCCTACTCGTATGCCTTCAAAGGGTACCCCCGTTATAGGTAAGTCTATTTGGAACCGCATTGCTAACGTAATAATACCGCTGGAAGTACGATAATGAAGATCCTTATAGCGTTGCTACTGGTACTTCTGATCCTGGTATAGGAATCTTCGCCTTACTCTACTTCAAGTAACGCCTATGTCCAGCTACCGCTATCAAGATTACTTCCTAGAAGGTTTACTACTCCGCTTCCCCTTTCCCCGGTTTGCATACTTCGCAAATCGGGAAGCCCTTACCTTTTCTTTAGGCGTAGCGTTAGCGGAGCCATCCGAAGTCTTTTTTACTAACTACGCTAGGCTTAGTAGGTTGGCCCTTTACCCGTGATCTACAATCGTAGATCTTACCCTTCATCCTTCTTCAAGTAAGCCTTTAGCGCTAACTCCACTACGCTTGTCTTTGTCTGTTCCGTCTTTGTTGCGTAGCTGGTTAGCTTGGCTATCAACTTGGGCGGTAGTCTTAGGTCCAACCGCGTTCTAAGCTTCCCCTTTGTACGTACATCAGTCTTTGCCTTCTTAACCTTTGTACGTACAAGCTTAGTAGGCTTCTTCTTTGTACGTACACTAGTCTTTATCTTCTTAGGCTTTGTACGTACACTATCTTTACCCTTTGTACGTACATACTTGATTGTTCCAGAACCGTCTTTCTTTTCCTTAACTACAAACTTGTGTTTACCTTTCACGAAGCCCCGCCTTCCAGCTTCTTCTTGTAGTCTTAGCTTTAAGCCGTACTTATCGTTTGCTACTAGCCCTTTAATCCGCATAGCTGCAAACGCCTTCTTAATCGCTACCTCTAAATATGCTTCGTCTACCTTTAACACGTTTATACCCCTTTCTGGTTAATCTGGTTATGTACGTACATAGCACCTTATCATTGTTTGTACGTACATAGCAAATACCCTTAAGTGTACGTACACCAATTGTAGCATTTTGTATTACGCATATATAGCGGGGTCCCCATCTACATACCACGGGGGTAGGGCTAGTTTTATTACTCCCCCCGTGGGGTAGGGGAGTAGTGTTATCGGTAAAGGCTTACGTCTCTAGGGCTGTAGGGATTCCTTAAGGGATCGTAACAGGATTACCTCTAACCACTACGGGGGGAGCTATTGCGGTTAGCCTTAAAGATTCTGGGAATTGAGGTTAGGGTTAAAGCCTTGTGTGAAGTATAAGGGTGTTGTTTCAAGTGATGATCTACAATTGTAGAACTACCTTAATAGGTATTGGGGATAGGGGATACAGGGGGGAAGTAAAAGAGTATAG
>Ga0114919_10000203_pt1 | contig 41922 bp, 31 predicted proteins | sample BlataG_FD_88682 | JGI IMG/M metagenome (GOLD analysis project Ga0114919, IMG submission 88682) | Deep subsurface microbial communities from Black Sea to uncover new lineages of life (NeLLi) - Black_00105 metaG | ecosystem: Environmental > Aquatic > Marine > Oceanic > Sediment | place: Atlantic... | reverse complement strand
GAAGCGGAAAAACCACCACCTTGTACTCGGCCCTTAAACAGATCAATACCCCCAACATCAATATCATGACCGTCGAGGATCCGGTGGAGTTCAACTTTGAGGGTATAAACCAGGTGGCGGTCAAAAGTGACGTCGGTCTGACCTTTGCCGCAGCTTTAAGGTCTTTCTTGAGACAGGACCCGGACGTGATCATGGTGGGAGAGATCAGGGACGGCGAGACTGCAGAGATCGCCGTTAGAGCCGCATTGACCGGACATCTGGTCTTCTCCACGCTGCATACCAACGATGCCCCCAGTACGATTGACCGATTGGTTGATATGGACATTCCCGGGTATCTGGTGGCCTCCTGTGTCCGGCTGATCATGGCCCAGAGAATGGTGCGCAAGATATGTCCCAGTTGCAAGGAGGAGGCACACATACCCACGGAAACATTAGAGACTTTGGGGCTTTCGCCTGCCGAGATCAAGAACCTCAAGGTGTACCAAGGAAAGGGCTGCGCAGGATGCAATAGCACCGGCTATTCGGGGAGAACCGGCATTTTCGAGGTGATGCCGGTGACCTCTGAGATTGAGAGAACGATCCTCACCAAAGCCTCCAGCGCAGAGATAAGACAGCTTGCGATAAGCGAAGGTATGCTCACCCTAAGAATCGCGGCCCTGGAGAAACTCAAGAAAGGCATTACCACGGTGGAAGAGGTTTTAGCGGTGACTGCCTGAACGTACCGGGAGCAAAGGCAGCAGGCTTGTGTTTAAGAATCGACCTGTCGGGTCGATAATATATGGGAAGTCCTTTTTATCTTTTAGTCTAAGATAATAACAGGAGCGAGCATTATGGTCACCCTACGGGAACTTCTGGAACTGATGGCCAAGAAGAACGCCTCCGACCTTCATCTCACCGTCGGTTCTCCGCCCCAGCTTAGAATAGACGGTAAGCTGGTCAAGACCGATTTCGATATCCTGGCCCCAGAGAACACCAAAAAGCTGGCCTACAGCATAATGAGCGAAAAGCAGAGACAGACATTTGAGGAGAACAGCGAACTGGATCTCTCCTTCGGGATAGAGAATTTGAGCAGATTCAGGTGCAACGTCTTTATGCAGAGAGGAAACGTGGCGGTGGCGATACGGCAGATTCCTTTCAGCATCCCCAGTTTTGAAGAGCTGGGCATACCCAAGGTGGTAGCCGAATTGGCCGATCTACCACGGGGACTGGTACTGGTGACCGGGCCCACCGGAAGCGGAAAATCCACCAGCTTGGCCGCCCTGATCAACAAGATAAACTTGGAAAGGCACTGTCATATCCTTACTGTCGAGGACCCGATCGAGTATCTTCATCGGCACAACAGCTCGTTGATCAACCAGAGGGAGGTCTATGCTGACACCCATTCCTTTGCCAGTGCTCTAAAATACGCTCTGAGAGAGGATCCGGACGTGGTTTTGGTCGGAGAGATGAGGGATTTAGAGACCATGCAGGCTACCCTGAACATCTCCGAGACCGGACACTTAGCCTTTGCCACCTTGCACACCAATTCCTGTGCCGAGTCGATCAACAGGATCATCGATGTCTTTCCCACCAGTCAACAGGAGCAGGTTCGGGTGACCGTCTCCTTCGTCCTGCAGGCGGTGGTAAGTCAACAGCTCATCCCCAAGATCGGGGGAGGAAGAGTGCTGGCTTTGGAGATCATGATATGCACCCCGGCCATCAGAGCCTTAGTCCGGGATGACAAGATCCATCAGATATACAGTCTGATGCAAGCGGGACAGAAGTATGGCATGAAGACCATGAACCAGTCCTTAGGAGAGCTTTATCTGAAGCACAAGATCACCTTAGGTGACGCCATGGCAAGAAGCTCCAATATGCAGGAGTTGAATGAACTGTTGGCCAGAAAATCCGAGGTGGGGCGGCGGACGCATGCAGTCGGAAGATAGCTTCTTAGACGTCAAATTGAGGAGAACGAGAACCGTTGGAGGGGGCATAAGATTCTGATTTCGAAGATCCCGGCTTTCGGCGGAGGGTATCTGAGAGAAGGAGGTCAAATTGCCAGTTTTCACCTATAAGGGAAGAACGTTAGGGGGAACTCAAGTTGCCGGCGAATTGAAGGCAAAGAGCCGGGCGGACCTGGAGAGGGTACTGAGGAGCAGGAAGGTTTTAGTCTCCCAGGTCTCCACCAAGCCCTCCCAGATCAGCATAAGGATCGGCACGGGAATAAAGAAGGTGCATATCTCCCGGTTCACCCGTCAGTTCGCCACCATGATCGGAGCCGGGCTTCCCATGGTTCAGTGTCTGGAAATATTGTCTCAGCAGATGGAATCGGCAGAGCTGAGGAGGGTGATCGGTGAGGTGAAGGAAAGCGTGCAGGCAGGGACCACGCTGTCGGAAGCTTTGTCCCGGCACAAAAAGGTCTTCGACAATCTGTTCGTCAATATGGTGGATGCGGGGGAGATAGGAGGGGCCTTAGACGTCATCCTGGCAAGACTGGCTACATACAGGGAAAAGGCGGATGCGCTGGCACGGAAGGTTAAAGGAGCTATGATTTACCCGGCAGTGGTGATGACCGTGGCCATCGGCGTTACCTTCATCATGCTGACTTACATAGTTCCGGTCTTCGCCAAGATGTTCTCCGGTCTGGGAGCGGAATTGCCCGGACCCACCCGTTTCGTCCTCTCGCTGAGCGCGTTTCTCCGGGGCAACATATTGATCGGATTAGTCCTGTTGATTCTTTTGATCGTTGCTTACAAGGTTTATTCCAAGACGGATCAGGGGCGGCTCAACATCGACAAGGTGAAGCTGAGGATCCCGCTCATCGGAGATCTAATACGGAAAAGCTCCATTGCGAAGTTCTCGCGTACCCTGTCCACCTTGATGTCGTCCGGTGTGCCCATTCTGGACGCTCTGAATATCACGGCTCGGGCATCGGGCAACAGGGTGGTACATGACGCCATAAAGAAATCGGTGCTCTCCATCGCAGAAGGAGAGACCATAACTCAGCCGTTGAAACAGTGCGGAGTTTTCCCCCCAATGGTCACTCAGATGATCTCGGTGGGAGAGAAAACCGGCGGTTTGGACGATATGCTCTCCAAGATCGCGGATTTCTACGATGAAGAGGTAGACGCTGCGGTAGCCGCTTTGACCTCCGTCATCGAGCCGGTGATCATAGTCTTAATGGGAGTCGTGATCGGGGGAATCCTGATAGCCATGTACCTGCCCATGTTTGAGATCATCGGACAGATAAAGTAAGCGGCAACCTGTGGAGTTCGACCGAACGCTGAAAAGAATCACAAACACCTTATATTACACATTACACCACTGCCCTTTTTGGCAGTGGTGTAAATGTTTGAGCATCTCGTGCGTTTCAGACCGCTGCGGCGGCCGGGTGTGTACTCAGAGATTGCGGGGTTGATCGGGGTTTAGAACGGAGTTGACGGAGATCTTTCCCTGGCAGAGAGGATGGCACGGAGGGAAGAGCGTCTGTAGAGGAAAGGGGAAGCGATGCTTTTTGATCCCTGCTTAGTCGTTTCCCCTGGCCATCACCTTACGGAAAAGTCCTATTAGAGTTGATTCATATGAATACGAACAGGTCAGAGCTCTCTTTCTCCAAAATCCCTTGGCTTCTTCTGTCCCGTCTCTCCATATTCTTGTTACTGCTGATCATCGTTGTTCTCTTCCTCCGCGTACCTGGTTCTCTGGTGCTTTCCTTTACGATATATTCGGTTGTCACTTTAGCTCTTCTCCTGCTCATCGCCTTTGACATGAGGCAAACTCATCGCGTGCTATTTAGCGCCGCGGTGGTTTTGCAGTTGATCCTGGAGATCGTAGTCGAGACAGGCGTGGTCTATCGAACCGGTGGAATCAACAGCTCCTATGCCGTCCTTTTCGTCTTGAGCATACTCTCCGCAAGCATAGTCTACCAGCTGATCGGAAGCACGGTTGTGGCCGGTTTAGCCAGCTTAGCCTACGCTTCCATTCTCTGGTTTGAGAACGGACTGGAACTTTCCTTGGAAAGCCTGTTTCTGATTGGCGATGCGGCGTTTTACAAGGTTTTCCTTTATCTGTGCACCTTCTTCCTGGTGGCTTTCATAAGCGGATACTTAGCCCAAAAGCTGAAGGTCAAAGGTGAAGAGCTGTGGAGCGCATCCCTGGAATTGGATAAGATCAAGGCCGATACGGACGACATACTGAAACATCTGAAAAGCGGCCTGATAACCATCGATGCCACGGGAAGAATCGCCTATTTTAACCGGGCCGCAGAGGAGATACTGGGATACTCCGAGGTCGAGGTAAAGGGAAGGGACTGCCGGGACGCCTTCAGGCAAAGGATGCCTCAACTGGCGGAGAGAATAACCCGGGCGGTGAAGTTCAACCAGGAGGATTCGAGAGGCCTTCTTTATATCGAGGATGACAATAAAAGAAAGATCCCCATCGGGATAAGCACCTCCATTTTAGGGGATAGGGAGAAGGGGGTGAGGGGCGTGATCGCCATCTTTCAGGACATATCCGAGGCGATGAAATTGGAGGAAAAGGTGAGAGTGGCTGACAGGTTGGCCGCGGTGGGGGAGCTCTCCGCCGGAATCGCTCACGAGATACGGAATCCGTTGGCCTCAATCTCAGGATCGGTCGAGGTCCTGAACGAGGAGCTTTCCTTAACCGAGGAGAACCGAAAGCTGCTGGATCTGATCATCAAGGAGACCGGAAGGCTGAATTGCATCGTCACCGACTTTCTGAATTACGCCCGCGTCGGGCCCTCCTTGCTGAGCAAGGTGGAATTAGCCCGGCTCGTCGACGACGTTATAGAGATTGCCAGGAAGCACCCTTCTTTCGAAGAGAATATCTCCATCAGAAAGCTGTTCTCCTCGAGGGCGCGATACGTCTTAGGGGAGGAGAATCAGATTAAGCAGATACTCTTGAATCTTCTGGTGAACGCCATGGAATCTATGGAGGGAAGATGGGGGGAGATATTGATAACTGACAAGACCCTGGATCAACTGGATCAGTTTTATTTCAAGGGCGAGGAGCCGCAGGAGTCTGAATGGGTACCCGTCGCCATCGTGGATCAGGGGAAGGGAATGAGCGCAGAACAGAAGGAGAAGGTCTTTTCGCCATTCTATTCCGCCAAGAAAAACGGCACCGGACTGGGCCTGGCCATAGTCCAGAGACTGGTGAACAATCTGGGGGGAAAGATAGAGTTTCGGAGCGAGAAAGGGAAGGGCTCCGCGTTTGTGGTCTATCTGCAGAAATACGTAAAGCGAAAGGTTAAATTATCCGAGACGGTTCAAGCCACGAATTTGGTAAACCTGGATGTTTCTGGTCCTGGAGCTCAACAGACACAGGTTTGAAGGTCATTGAAATTCCCGATAAGGCTTGCAGGCAAAAAGAGCTCACGAAGGCGATTCGACCTAGTAGCAGTTGCGGTCTCTGTTGGGCTCCGAGTCAGGAAGACGGAGGGATTCTCAGTCGTTCCTTTTGGGAACGGCTGTTCTTTTGCTTGGGAAAACGCGGAAACGCCGTTATATTTAGTGGTGGAACGTTGGAAAGGCCCTAAGGAAGCGAATTCACTACAATTCCCGCATCGAGGATGAGGAAGATGAAAAAGTCTTTCATTCTCTGTCTGTTGATTCTTAAGTTCCTTGCTTCGAATCCCCCTCACGCTAGGATCATCCACGTGCCGGCTGATGCCTCTACTATCCAGGGAGGCATTAACGGCGCGGTTGACGGGGACACGGTGCTGGTGGCCAACGGGCATTATCATGAGAGGATAGATTTCCTGGGAAAAGGAATCCTGATGGCCAGCAGCTTCATATTTGATGAGGATACCAATACTGTCGACTCAACCATCATCGATGCAGATATCTCAGTCCTGGGAACCAGCGATTCGGGAAGCGTAGTCTTCTTTGTCTCCGGGGAGGATTCCACTTCAAGCATCGTTGGGTTCACTATTCAAAATGGACGGGGGCTGAGATTGGGCGAGCTATCTTACGGAGGAGGAATCATTTGTTTCTCCAGCGGTCCGCTAATACTTGCCAACAAGATAGTTGACAACTATGCCATGTTTGGAGGGGGAATTTGCTGCATAGCCGGGAGTTCAACTCCCCTCATAGCCGGGAACCGGCTGGTCAATAATGGCTCCGAGGTGGGAGGGGCGATCCTCATCGAGCGTTCCCTTCCGCTCATCGTGGACAATGTTCTTGTCGACAACCACGCTTCCAGAAAAGGAGGAGGGATTTTCTTCAAGTTATGCACCCTGACCGTAGTAGATAATCGTGTTGAAGGCAACAGCACAGATGGGTTTGGAGGAGGCGTCTGCGGTCACTCAGGTGAACTGACATTGCAGGGGAATAGAATAATACGCAACAGCTGCAGGACCAAAGGGGGAGGACTTTACTGCGCCAGCCTTGTTTCCAGCGTAATAAGCTACAATCTTTTCGACGGGAACATTGCGGAGAATGGCGGAGGGATATATACCGCCAATTGCTCTTCTTTGATCTCAAGCAACACCGTGGTGAGGAATTTCGCCGTGGAGCACGGGGGCGGAATCCTCATCGGTGGATTGGGGCACGATCCCACCGTAATCAACAACATCGTTTGCTTAAGCCCGTCAGGCGAAGGAATCTGGTGCCGCCTGGATGGAGTTCCTTTCATTTCGTTCAATGACGTCTGGGGTAACCCTTCGGGCAACTTCTATGCTTGTCCGGCAGGTGTTGGCGATATGACCTGGGGAACGAATGTCAACGGAGAGCCTTGCGACAGCTTTTTCAATATCTCATGCCCTCCCTTGTTTTGCTACCCCGATACTGGTAATCACTATTTGGCAGAAAACTCTTGCTGTGTTGGCGCAGGCAAGGGCGGAGTCGACATCGGGGCCTTTGGGGTTGGCTGCCCTGCCTACGTCCTCGGCGATGTCAATCGAGACGGGGTGATAGATATCGTAGATTTGGTTGATCTGATAGACTACCTGTACAGAGGCGCCTCCGCTCCTGATGCGTTACCTGCAGGAGACACCAATTATGACGGGGAAGTAAACCTGGCGGATCTCGTCTGCCTGTTGAACTATGTGTTGCGAGGGGGCAGCCTGCCCTGCTGATTCTGCAGTTGCTCGATTTATGGAGTCCCGCCTTTGGCGGGACCCAATAAATTGGGCAACTACACAAAGATTGCTCTTGGATATTCCCGAATTTCTGTTATACTAAGACAGAGAAGATCAACAACCTCAATTCTAGGTGAAATGCATCTGTTGTGGCTTCAAGCCCGAGGATACACGGGATGAAACGGTCTTTTGTTTTCTGTGTCGCGATTCTTGGCTGGTTTGTGGCAAAACCCACTGAGGCCAAGATCATCCACGTTCCGGCTGATTCCTCCGCCATTCAGGCAGGCATCAACGGCGCGGTTGATGGTGATACAGTTCTCGTCGCAAGGGGACAGTACTACGAAAGGATAGACCTCTTGGGCAAAGGAATTCTGGTGGCCAGCGACTTCGTCTTTGACCACGACTCCGCTACCATCGATTCCACCGTTATTGACGCCGACACCTCTGTTCTTGGCGTTAGCGACACGGGCAGTGTGGTTGTCTTCGTGTCTGCAGAGGATTCCAGCTGTTCAATAATCGGATTCACCATTCAAAATGGAATTGGAACTGTGGTTCAGGATGATGGCCGATACGGCGGGGGGATCTACTGCGCTCACTCTCGGCCCACGATTAAGGGCAACGTAATCAAACACAACTGTGCCTCACATTCTGGTGGGGGAGTGTGTTGTGATATCGGCTCCAGGCCTGTCATAACGGGCAATACCATTAGAGGCAACGATGGCGGGAGTGACGGGGGTATCTCTTGCTTGTTTTTCTCCTCACCTACTATCTGTGGCAACCGCGTAGTCAATAATTCTGCCGCCAGCGCTGGAGGGGGAATTGGCTGCGCCACATGGGCTTCTCCGACCATCATGGGCAACGCCGTAACCGACAACTCAGCTTTCCTAGGGGGCGGGATCTGCTGTATGAACTACTCTTCGCCAACTATTGTCGGCAACATCGTGGCCAGCAATTCGGCTACTGGTTACGGTGGTGGAATCAGTCTGCATGGCAACTCTCTGCCAGCCATCAGGAGCAATACGATATTCGCAAACTCCGCCGCTCAAGGAGGAGGCATCTACTGTGACCACTCCTCGCCTACCATCAATAGCAACATCATAGCAAGCAGCCGCAATGGGAAAGGAATATTCTGCGAGTATGAATCGTATCCAGTGATTCACTACAACAATGTCTGTAATAATGCCGACGGAAACTTTCATGGCTGTCCAGCCGGTGTGGGCGACACCACCTGGGGAGGGAATTTTGGCGGAACACCTTGTGACAGTTCGTACAATATTATGAGGGTTCCGCACTTTGCAGACAGCACTGATTTTCAACTGCTCTGTAATTCTCCTTGTGTCGATGCTGGTGATCCGAGCATCTGCATTGCTGCTGACAGCGGTGGATGCAGGATTGATATGGGAGCACGAGAGTATCTCTACATCTTGGGTGACGCCAATTCCGATGGCTCCATCACGCCTAAGGGCGCGGTAACCGTTGGAGACCTCGTGTTCGTGGTGGACTATCTTTTCCGATGGGGTCCTGATCCGTGTCCCTGCCGCGCAGCGGATACGAATTGTGATGGTGAAGTAAATGTAGCAGACATCGTTTGCCTGATAAACTATCTGTTTCGGGGAGGCGGCCTTCCTTGCTGATTCTGTAGTTGCTCGATTTATCGAGTGGGGAAAAGAGCCCAATCCTTCGACTTCGCTCAGGACAGTGAGCCTGTCGAAATGTGAATTGGGCGACTACGTCCCGCCTCCCAAAAGAAAAGAGGGCAAAGCTGCGGTTCGACTTTGCTCACCGCCCTGAGGAATTCGAAGGGAAGCTCCGTCCCTACGTTTTTCCCAGATTCTGGAAGTGTCGCTTACTCCTGTTGGCTCATTTTGAGAACCTCCCAGAGACGGCATCTGTTCCTTGCCCGCTCCAAAGCCGCCATGGCGCGGGTGATGTCGATTGCCGGGTCCCGTGACTTCACTCTCTGCTTTGCACGCTCCAGAGCTCTCTTGGCCCTCTCGTAATCTACATCGTCCAAGAATTCTACGGAATGGGCCAAGACGGTCACGTGGTTCTTGAAAACCTCCATGAAGCCGCCGCTGGTGGCGAGAATCAGTTCCTGCTCCTTGTCGTCTTTCACCGTCAGCTTTCCCGGGACCAGAGCGGTGATCAGAGGGGCATGATCGGTTAGGACGCCTAAGTATCCCTCCGATCCGGGAGCGACAAGGGAGAGGACCTCGTGTTCGTAGAATACATTTTCCGGTGTTACAATAGTTAACAGATACATTTTAGCTTTGCCGTCTCGCCCGCAACCGCGGGCGGTTGTCGATCTTCGGCGCGGGATGAATTCCCGTGCCTCTGCTCTGGGGAGTTTTTTATCCTTTCTTTAACTCTTCTGCTTTTTCGTAGACCTCGTCGATTCCGCCCAGCATGTAGAACGCCTGCTCCGGGATATCGTCCATCTCTCCGGCTAAGATCTTCTTGAAGCCCTTGATGGTGTCTTCCAGCTTCACGTAACGACCTTGCGTGCCGGTGAAAACCTCCGCCACGAAGAAGGGCTGGGATAGGAACTTCTGTATCCGGCGCGCTCTTCCCACCAATACCTTATCTTCATCTGCAAGCTCGTCCATGCCCAAGATCGCAATGATATCCTGGAGGTCTTTGTATCTCTGCAAAATCATCTGAACTTCCCTGGCGGTTTGATAATGCTCCTCGCCAATAATTCTCGGGTCAAGCACGCGGGAAGTGGAGGCCAGGGGATCGACGGCGGGATAGATGCCCAACTCGACGATTTGACGGGAGAGAACCGTGGTCGCATCCAGATGAGAAAAGGTGGTGGCAGGAGCCGGATCTGTCAGATCGTCTGCCGGAACGAAGATGGCTTGCACCGAGGTAATGGAGCCGCCTTTGGTGGAGGTAATTCTCTCCTCCAATTCACCTAATTCAGTTCCGAGCGTAGGCTGATAACCCACAGCAGAGGGCATTCTTCCCAATAGCGCCGAGACCTCGGAACCGGCCTGTATGAATCTGAAGATGTTGTCAATGAACAAAAGAACGTCCTGGTGCTCCTCGTCTCTGAAATACTCCGCCATGGAGAGACCGGAAAGTCCCACTCTTAAGCGGGCCCCCGGTGGCTCGTTCATCTGGCCGAAGACCATCACGGTTTTTTTGATGACCCCGGACTCCTTCATCTCCAGCCAGAGATCGTTTCCTTCACGGGTCCTTTCTCCCACCCCACAGAAAACGGAATAGCCGCCGTGCTCCGTGGCGATGCTTCTGATCAACTCCATCACGATGATGGTTTTTCCCACGCCGGCGCCGCCGAAGAGCCCCACCTTCCCGCCCTTGGGATAAGGCTCGAGGAGGTCGATAACCTTTATTCCGGTCTCGAGGACGGAGGTCTTCGTCTCCTGATCCTCCAGGCTGGGTGCGGGGCGGTGAATGGGGTAGGTCTTCTCGATATTTTTCACCGGCCCCAGCTCATCTATGGGTTTTCCCAAAAGATTGAACATCCTCCCCAAGGTTCCCTCACCCACCGGGACCTGTATGGGCCCACCGGTGTCGAGGGCTCGCATTCCGCGAACCAGACCGTCGGTGGAGGCCATTGAGACACACCGCACCAGATTGTCACCCAGATGCAGCGCCACCTCCACGGTCAGGTCGATTTTCTTCTCCTTGTCCTCGATCTTGATGGCGTTGTAGATATTGGGCAGCTTATCCGGCTCGAATTCGCAATCGACCGTTGCCCCGATTACCTGTTTGACTTTTCCGTAATTCGGACTTCCCACTTTTGCTCCTTTTTAGTTAAGACCATCTTCTCTCTCTGTTGGGGCGGGGGTTGAACCCCTGCCCCTGCTGGACGGACAGGGATGCACGGACGTGCTCCCAGACGGGAACTCAGACGAGCCCGTATGGGCGTCCGCTTGTCTGGGCAACCTCTGTCCAAACGTGTAGAACACTGTTCGTTCTTTTCAACCGGGACTATCCTTTCGACGCCTCCGCTCCAGTGGTGATCTCCAGCATCTCCTCGGTAATGCTGGCCTGTCTTGCTTTGTTCATAACCAGGGTGAGGTGGTCGATCATATCCTCGGCATTTCTGGTTGCCCCACCCATGGCGATCATGCGGGAACCTTGCTCCGAGGCGAACGACTCTGCTAAGGCCATCTGAACCCGGGTCATGCAGTAGTCAGGAAGAAGACTGGAGAATATCTTCTCCGGATCAGGCTCGAATATGTAGTCTACGAAACCTTGGCTGGATTCCTCTTCCACCTGGCTTTCAATGTTAAGGAACTTCTCGGTGGTTACCTTATAGCTGACTGCGGAGAGGAACCTGGTATAGATGAAATATATCTCATCCACCTCCCTGGAGAGGAAAAGATTCACCAGGTCGTTGGTGATGTTCTTCACCAGGGTGAGGTCCAAATCTCCCCCGTGCCCCACATACTCTGATACTACTTTGCAAGGTCTCTTAGAATAATAGGAATAGGCTTTCTTGCCAACCGGGATCAAGGTCACCTGCTCTGGCTTATAGTTCTTTATGAACCTATCAGCCTGGTGAATGACATTGTTATTATACGAGCCGCACAGGCCGCGATCCGAGGTGACCAGCGCCACTCCCACCTTTTTCACTTCCCTCTTCTCGAACAGCGGGTGGTCAAGCGAAGCCGCTGCCCGGGTGAGATTATCCAGCATGGCCTGCATCTTGGTGGCGTAAGGACGGGACGATTCCACTCTGGCCTGGGCTCTTCTCAGCTTGGCCGCGGCCACCATCTCCATGGCCTTGGTGATCTGCTGCGTTCCCTGGACGCTCTTTATTCTTCGTCTTAGATCTCGTAAGGTCGCCATTTGTGTTTCCAACCTCACCCTCTGTTTCCCCTTCAGGGTGAGTCCTTTTCCTTCGACCCTGAGGTCTCAGGACCGAAGGGCAGGGTGTCCCCCTCTCCATTTTATGGAGAGGGGGACAGAAGGGGGACAGGTGTCAAAGTCTTACAGATTTCTGTACTTATAGGAAACTGACGTCGTCAAGAACCGATTCCGTGAGAGCGGGAGTGGGTTCTACGCCGGGCACTCGGCTTCCGGCTGGGTAGACTCTAACTTTGCCTTGAACTGCTCCTTGAATTTGGTTATGGCCTCGCTTAGTTTCTTCTCCGTATTCTCGTCTAAATCCTTGCTGGTGGCGATGCTGTGCTCCACGTCCGGATATTCCTTTTCCATGAAGGGACAGATTTCCTCTTCGAATCTTTTGATTGATTCCAGAGGCAAATCATCCAGATATCCGTTGGTGGCAAAATAAATCATTATCACCTGTTTCTCCACCGGCATGGGGACGTACTGCGCCTGCTTGAGGATTTCCACCGTCCTCTCGCCGCGGATAAGATACGCTTTGGTGGTCTCATCCAACTCCGTTCCGAACTGGGTGAATGCGGCCAGCTCTCGATACTGCGCCAGATCGAGCCGCAGTCTTCCTGCCACCTTTCTCATGGCCTTAACCTGTGCTTTTCCTCCCACCCTGGAGACAGATATGCCCACGTTGATGGCCGGTCTCACCCCTGCGTAAAACAAGTCCGTCTCAAGATAAATCTGTCCATCGGTGATGGAGATGACGTTGGTGGGAATGTAAGCGGTGACGTCTCCGGCCTGGATTTCAACAATCGGAATAGCAGTTAGCGAACCGCTGCCCATCTCTTCATTTAGTTTCGCGGCCCGCTCCAGGAGACGGGAGTGAAGGTAAAAGATGTCCCCGGGGAATGCCTCTCTTCCGGGCGGACGCCTCAAAAGCAAGGACATCTGGCGATAGGCCTGTGCATGCTTGGTTAAATCGTCGTAGAAGAGCACCACGTGTTTGCCATTATATAGGAATTCCTCTCCCATGGCGCAGCCGGCGTAGGGAGCAATGTACTGAAGAGGGGCCGGATCAGCAGCTGTGGCTACCACCACGGTGGTGTACTCCATGGCCTCATGGTCTTCGAGCGTCTTTATCAACTGGGCCACAGTGGAGGCTTTTTGTCCGATGGCCACATATATGCAGTAAAGGTCGGTGTCCTTCTGATTGAGTATGGTATCCACCATAAGAGCAGTCTTCCCGGTCTGCCGATCGCCGATGATCAGTTCCCGCTGTCCTCTGCCTATGGGGATCATGGAGTCGACCGCTTTCAGCCCGGTTTGCACGGGTTCGCTTACCGGCCTTCTCTGAACCACGTTCGGGGCCCCTCCCTCAATGGGCCGGTAGCTCTTTGCCGCAATGGGACCTTTCCCGTCGAGCGGCTGACCCAAAGCGTTCACCACCCTGCCCACCATGGCATCTCCGGCCGGGACCGAGGCGATCCTTCCGGTAAGAGTGACCCGGTCGCCCTCCTTGATCTCATCATAAGGGCCTAAGATGGCGGCGCCCACGTTGTCCTCCTCCAAGTTGAGTATCACCCCGGTCACGTCGTTGGAGAACTTTATCAGTTCGCTCATCATGGCGTCTTCTAATCCCCAGATGCGGGCAATGCCGTCCCCCACCTGCAGAACCGTCCCTACACTCTCCATCTTCAGCTTGGTCTCGTACTTCTCTATCTCCTTCTGAATGATCGAGCTTACTTCTTCCGGATTTAGGGGCATAGTTTGCGCTTCCTCCCTTATTGGCTATTCTTCAAGACAGCTTCTCATCCTTCGATAGCATATGCGTAAAGACTATCACACTTTCATGTCAATCGAACCGGCTAGTACACCTTTAGAGCGGACATCTGGTCCTTCAACTGGCTAAGTTGATGCCGAATGCTTCTGTCAATTATCTTGTCACCCAGGATGACGACGATTCCTCCGATGAGGGAAGGGTCGACCTCCAGCTTCATCTCTACCTTCTTGCCGGTGTTTTTCTCCAACTCCTCCCGGATCTGGCTTGCCAGAGCCTGATCTAAACTGCGGGCGGTGATGAGACGGGCCTCAACTATGCCCTGATCCTCCTTGACCAGCCGCTGGAACTCCCCGGCCATGGACACAAGATACTGGATTCGGTGTTTGCTCAGCACCAGCATGAGAAAGGAGAACAGGGCCTCCGAGATCAAGGGTTTGAAGGTCGAAGTGAAAAGTTCCTTTTTGTCCTTCTCCAGCACCTGGGGAGACTCCACGAAGTGCTTAAGCAGCACATTCGTGTTCACCAGCTCGGAGATCGTCACCAGGTCGCGGGAGATACCCTCAACTTGAGCCGTCCGTTTGGCGGTGCGGAACAGCGCCGTGGCGTACTTTATGGCGACTCGCGATTCAATCATTTGAAGCCCTCAACCTCTCCCTGTTTCATCTCATCCACTAGCTGGGCGACTAAGTCTCTATCCTTCTGTTGATCCAGCTTCTCCTGAATGATCCTCTCTGCCAGCTGCAGGGTCAGGTTGACCACGTCGTCTCGCAGTTGGACCTTGGCTTTATCTAAGTCTCTTTCGATCTCCTCCCTGGTCCTGGTCACGATCTGCTTGGCCTCGACCCTGGCATTCTCCTTTATCTCATTGGCCAGAGTTTGTCCTTCCCTGGCGGCCTCCTGAATCTTGGTCCGGGCTAAGGCGTCTATCTCCTTAAGCTTGGTCTGGTAGTCGGAGTAGAGGTCCTCGGCCTTCTTGTGCTCCTCCTCGATGCTGTCGAACTCCGACTTTATCTTGTTTCTCCTCTCCTCGAGCATGGACAGAATCGGTTTCCAGGCGAACTTCTTCAAGATTATGACTGCTATCACGAACCCGATGATATGTGTGATAATCTGACCTAATTCAAGACTCATAGACAGATTCCTGTCCGCGGTCCGCCGTCCGCAGACCGCCGCATAAAAGTATGTTTTAGTTATCCCTTAAGAAATTTTGCCCTGCAAGACGAACACGGTGACCAGCGCGTAAATGGTGAGCGCCTCGATTAGAGCGCAGCCGATGATCATTCCCAACTGAATCTTGGCGGCCGCCTCTGGCTGTCGTCCCATGGCCTCCATGGCGGCGGAGACCGCCCGACCCAGTCCGAAGGCAGAACCCATGGCAGCTATGGCCAGGCCCAATGGAAGAAATATGGCTAATGCAGTCTGGTAAGACATTCAACCTCCTTGATGAAGAGTTTAAGAGTTCAAGAGTTCAAAGGTTCAAGAGTTTAAAGGCTCCAGAGTTCGACGGTTCAGTGTTCCTCGTGTGGTAACATTAAGGAAAAGTATATGGTCGAAAGCAGGGTGAAAACCAATGCTTGAATGGTTCCGGTCAACAAGGCCAGGAAGATAAACGGAACCTCAAAGGGAATGCCCACCGGCAGGTGGAGAAAGCTCAAAGCGCTTACACCCAGTCCCACGAACACGGTGATCAAAACGTCCTCGCCGGTGATGTTGCCGAAAAGTCGCAAGGACAGGCTCATCGGCTTTGCCAGCTCTCCGATTATATGAATCGGTATGTTGATTGGCACCAATATCCAGGTGACGATGTCTCTCGGATCGCCGGCCATGTGCCTGAGATAGCCCACAATCCCCATACCCCTTATCCCGGTATACTGGACATAGCAGAATACACAGATGGCCAAAGCCAGGGTGGTGTTTAAATTGGCCGTGGGCGATTTCATTCCGGGAACCAGGCCCAGGAAGTTCATGCAGAGAATGTATATGAAGAGGGTCCCCAGAAAGGGAGTGAACCTTCTGCCTCGCGGTCCTAAGATTCCGCATATGAAATTGTCCAGCCCCTCCACCACCATCTCCACCCCGTTCTGCAGCCCGCCCGGCAGGAGAGACCTTTTCCGGTACACCAGGTAGGCTATCACGCAGAGGGTAATGGCCACCATCCAGGAGAAGAATACGTTTTCCCAATGGTGCAGAAATCCGACAAAGGCAACCGTTTCGAATTCGTGGTAGAGAAAGGTGATGAAGTTGGGGAGCTCCGGCGCGCCCTCCTGTGCTTTTTCCGCAGCGTGTCTTGCGACCTCTTCAGTCAACATCAAGTTTGGTTTAAGGTTTAAGGTTGAAGGTTCAAGGTTTAAGGGTCAAGCATCAACCTTAGACATCAAGGTTTAGACTTTAATCGTTAAACTTTGAACCTTAAACTCTGAACTCTAAACTCCGCATTACGGTTTGTTCTCAAGAAAGTCTTAACTCCCTCCTGTCTTGTGACCTCCGACCTGATTTGTTGGCGCCGTGTTTTTCTTCTCCTTCGAGTCCAGCGACAGAACCCATCTTCCCAAGGCCTTCAAGAACATCACCACGAAAAGAAGGGAGAATCCTATGACCAAGCTCACCGCCGGGAAGTATTCTATCTTCAACAGAAGAAATCCTGCTGCATACAGCAGGGGAAATTTAACCACGGCTATCAATATCACCTTGCCCTTCCTGATCTCTGTGCCGGGCGAAAAGACCTCCGTGATCAGACGAGTCAAAAACAAAATGTTTAAGCATCCCCAGATGGCGCCGGCCAGAATTCCTCCCCCGAATTTGAAATCGTAATAGACGGTGACGAAGAGAAAGCCCAACGCTGCCAGCACCAGTGTCGTCTTTATCACCCTGTGAATGAATTCTACACCCATGATCAAAAAGTCAGCTGGTTTGGTCTACTGACTCGCCCTCTTAATGAGATCGTAAACGCCTTTTCCGGATGCCGCAAATCCCAAGAATATGAAAATCACCATCAGATAAGGGACGGTGCCCAGCGTTCTGTCAAGGAAGCTTCCGATGTAGTATCCCAGAATCGGCCCCACCGCCATCAGCATGGGGATGGTGGTCAAGATTCCGATCTGACGGTAAGTTGAATACTTATCATCCCGTTTCTTGTTCACACTGCGAGACTACCCTCATTTTCCTTCACTACCGGCCGATTTAAAAATCCGGCTCCCTTCCAAAAGTTCTGTATTATAACAGGTGGCCTAACCTAAGTCAAGCATTTTCCCACCGCTGTGGTCCTGTCTGAAGTAAGGGGGAAAGGATGAGGAGATAGGCAAAGATGCCGGTTTATTCTATGCGGAAGAGAAGTTGGCCTATCGGTTTCGGGCCGTCCGTGCCTGGAGTTCTGACGGGGTATATGGAGAGAATACAGGAAGGGCTCTTAAGTCTTTGGAGATTGAAGTCTTTGGCGGGTGAAACCCTCACGATCGAAGCGTTCGATAATCGCTTTTATTAGAATTGGCCAGGCAATGGTGGCATCGCACAAGACCTCGGCCCACTGACCACCTTCCTTTTTGGGAATGAATTTTCCCCAGGAAACACCTTCGCTGTAGGTGCATCCGGAAAGCCCGCCCCAGTGCACCGGCTCGGGACAGATTCTGACGCCATACTTGAAGCGATTCAGCTTACTTCCTTCGCCGAATCTTCGATGGATAGCCTCAAGATAGGGCCCCACCTGCTGGCTCCAGTTTCGGGGAACTCCGCCCCCGATGGTGAATATTCCCGTGCGCTTCGCCCCTTGAATCCGGCGAGTGAAATCGTCCAGATCGAGGAAAGGATCGAAACGCAGGGGAGGCTTTCCCTGTTCACGTCTTATTCGATTGTAAACGGCGAAATCTAAGCCCAGCTCTGAATCGGTGAAAGCCGGAATATAGAGCGGAACGGATTTCTCCCAGGCGCTCTTGAGGATTCCCCGCCCTTTTTCGTTTTTGGATAGATACTCCCCAATTACCTGTAGAAGCTGAAAACTTGAGCAGGGAACATTGTGGTCAACATCCTCCCATATTTTATCCAGAATCAGCCCGGTTTCGTGCAAATTTCTCTCAGCCTCGATGGTGTCATAGACTCTATTGTATCCGTGCTCATAAAGCCGATGGTCCGACCACTTGGGGTTATTCTTGAAGTGAGGAGATCCCACGTTTTCCACCAAGCCATGCATCACCAGAGCTCCGGTTGAGACCACCGCGTCCAGAAAGCCCCGATCGATCATCTCGCATAAGACCAGCCCCATCTTGGCCATAGTCATGGCTCCGGAGAAAGTGCCCACGATGAAACAATCGGGATCTTTTAACATGGAGGTATAGACCTGTAGGGCTTCGCCTAAGCTTCTTCCACCAAACGCGGTATGCGCCATCTGAACGAGCAGTTCCTCGAAACTGGCTACCCTTGAGAGATCCAAAGCCCGCAGAGGCTCGAATCCGTCTGCAAAACCATCTCCAAAGTCATCAGCCGATCTTATCTCGTCTTTCTCGCTCATCGTAATCAGGGTTACGGTTTTACCTCTTCATCATGGGCGTCATTCCTACAGTGAATTTGCTCTATTATACTTTGTGGGGTCAGCCAAGTCAAGGCTTTTGTGAGGGCGTCGAGCATACTCCGCACCGGCGTTGCTTACGGGAAAGGAGGTCTTGCTGTATGAGTAAGGGTCTGCAGCGAAATCGGAGATAGGGGAGAGGCTTTGAGCGATTTTGTCTTGAAAGGTCGATTCTTAAACTGACAAGAGAACAAAAAAATGAGGATAGTCGGTTGAGCAGATGCGAGGAGGTTTTCTTGCTCAACCAGCTATCCTCGGAAGGATGGTTAAAACTTCCTGCCCTATTAATACTATCGGCAAAGTGTTCAATTTCTTAACACCCCGAATTCGTCCACGCCCGCGCGGGGCCTGGATTTGAGTCCCTCAGCCTTCTATGAGTTTTACCATCACCGTTCTATTGCGGGGACCGTCGAACTCGCAGAAGTAGATTCCCTGCCAGGTGCCCAGGACCAGGCTGCCTCCCTCCACCAAGAGAGTCTCGGAGCAGCCAGTCAGGGTGCTCTTTATGTGAGCGGCGGAGTTGCCCTCCAGATGCGTGTAGTTGTCGTCGAACGGGATGATCTTGTTGAGTTCTTTGATGATGTCGCTTTTCACCGACGGATCGGCATTCTCGTTGATGGTCACCCCGGCAGTGGTATGAGGCACGTATACGGTGCACAACCCGGATTTTATCTTGGCTTCCGAGACCGCCTTCTGCACCAGATGAGTTATGTCGACCAAATCCACCCGGCTTGAGGTCCTAACCTGTAACTCTTTTATCATGCTACCAACCCCTAACAGGGCTCGATGCTCGGATGTCGTTTTCGAGGCTCGTATCGGAGTTCGTTATCTCGAGACTCGAGTATCGTTTTATTGAATTGAACGTTCCGGCTTTCTACTTCGAGCTTCAAGAATCGATACGATCTTCGCCAATGTCGGCCAAGCTTCGAGCTCCTTTTTGATTGAGTTCTTTTCGACTTTTATGACAACATATCTTTTTCTGACATAAAACAGACGGCCAGCTTAGCTCTCTAACTGAACAGGGCCTCGGCAAACCATACCGGATCGAACCTCTGGAAATCATCCGGCTTTTCACCCAGCCCGATGTACTTGACCGGAACCTTGAACTCATCCGCTATGCCGATCATTATCCCCCCTTTGGCGGTTCCGTCCAGCTTGGTCAGGAAGATTCCGGTAACTCCGACCGCATCCTGAAATACCCGCACCTGAGACAATCCATTCTGCCCGGTGGTGGCATCTATCACCAGGAGAATCTCCCCGGGCGCGTTTGGATGAGCTTTTCCCATCACCCTTTTTATCTTCTTGAGTTCCTCCATCAAATTAACCTTGGTGTGCAGCCTTCCGGCAGTGTCGGCTATCACCACGTCGATCCCTCTGGTAGACGCCGATTTTATCGCATCAAATGCAACCGAAGCGGGGTCCTGATTGGGCTTGCTTTTGACCAGCTCCACCCCCACCCTGTCCGCCCAGATGGAGAGTTGTTCTCCGGCAGCCGCCCTGAAAGTGTCACATGCCGCCAGCAGAACCTTTTTCCCTTGACTCTTGAAATCCTGAGCTAACTTGGCGATAGAGGTCGTCTTTCCCGTCCCGTTGACTCCGACCATCATGATGACATGAGGCTGAGAGAAGTCGTTTCCGGCAATCCCTCCCGCACCCAGAATGGAGACCACCTGATCTTTGAGGAGTTCGATAACCTTCTCTGAATCCTCGATCTTTCTTTTGGCAGCCTCACTCTTGAGGCCTTCCACGATCTTGGCCGTGGTGGACGGTCCCACGTCGGCCTTTATTAAGATTTCCTCAAGTTCGTCCAGTAATTCCTGGTCAATCTTCTTATGCAATCCCACCGCTTGGGAGATTCTCCCAAGAAGATTCTCTTTGGTCTTAAAGAGCCCTGATTTCAGTTTTTCCAATGAGAGTCTCATAAAAGCTCCCTCGCTATGCGAATGTGTATCTTAACGTTGGCGGGATTCGTTAAATGGATGCCTTAAGCTTCCTTCGTCACCACCTCGTGTTTCTCAAATCTGACCGAGACGATCTTCGATACTCCTGGCTGCTCCATGGTTACCCCGTAAAGGATGTCCGCCGCCTCCATGGTGAGCTTATTATGGGTGATGAGAATGAATTGAGTTGTTGAACTGAAATGCCCGATCAACTTCAAAAACCTGGTGATGTTCGCGTCATCCAAGGGGGCGTCCACCTCATCTAAGATACAGAAAGGGCTCGGTTTCACCAAGTAGATGGCAAAAAGCAGCGCTATGGCGGTGAGCGCTTTTTCTCCTCCCGAGAGCTGGGAAATGTTTAGCAGTCTTTTACCATAGGGACGAGCAGATATCAGAATGGGCGATTCGAGCGGGTCGGCTTCCTCGGCTAAGGACAGGCCGGTTTCTCCTCCCTCAAACAGCTCCTGGAAGACTTTCTGAAAGTTCCCTTGAATCTGCTCGAAGGTCTCGGTGAAAAGCGTCCGGGCGGTCTGGTTGATCTTGGCGATGGTAGAGGCGAGTGTTTCCTTTGCCTCGGTTAAGTCCTTGACTTGTTTCTCGAGAAAATCCAGCCTCTCCTTGGCAGTCTCGAATTCCTCCAAAGCCAACAGGTTGACCGGCCCGATGGATTTCAGTTTCTCTTTTAGCAGGTCCAACCCTTCTTTCCGACCTTCCATCTGCCCTGTTTCCGGAGTCTCCTCCAGATCAAGCTTCTCCAGATTCTCCTGGTATTCTTCCCAGATTCTGTCTTTCACGTTCTTGGCCCGGGAGGAGAGTTCCACCTTCTCCATGTCGAGTTGATGCAGTTCCTCCTGTACCTTTTCTCTGCCGGCACGCGATAACTTGAGATCCTTCTCTTTGGCGCTCAAGCTCTCTTGAAGCCGGGTCTGATCTTCCACCAAGGTATTTAGATTCGCCTTCTCTTGTTCGATTCTCTCGAAACTCTTCTTCAGCTGGTCTTCCTCTTCGCCGATCGCCTGGGTGATCCTCTCGATTTCCCCGGCAGAATCCTCCGACTCCTTTTGCTTTGCCGCCCTGGTGTTTTCCATCTCCGAGATCAGTTCCGCCAGCCTGGTCTGTTCGCTTCTGATCTGCTCCTCTTTTCCCTGCAGGGAGACCAACTCGATTCTAAGCTGGTTCGCATTCCTGAAGACGTCCGTGTGTGAGGTCTCGGTTTTCTCCAGAAGCTGCTTCTCCTCCTGCATAAGGGAAGAGAGTCTCTCCTTCTGAGCCTCAAGCTCTGCTACCATCGGGTCACGCGTTTCAGCTTCCCGATTCAGTTCCTCGATTCTTCCAGCCGTTTCTCGAATTAGCGATTCGAGCTCGGATTGTCGTTTTCCCAAGCTCTCCTTCTCGAATTCAATGGTCTTGGTCTCAATCTCGGACCTCTGGATTTCACTTTTTCGCTCCTCAACTTCCAGCGAGGTTTGGGAAAACCTCTCTTGGAGATTCTCTCCCTGGTTTTCCTTTTCCTTCCTCTCGACCTGCACTCCTTTGAGTTTTTCGGTTGACTGCCGCACCTGCTCCTGTAGTCTCTGAATCTCCAGTTCTCTCCCCAAAAGGGAGATCTCCTTAGGCGATCCTCCGGTAATGGCGCCTTCGGTCTTGATTATCTCCCCTTCCGGCGTGGCAAGATGAAAGCCGGAGGGGATCTGCGAGGCAAGTTGTGAGGCATCCTCCATCGATTTGACCAGTATCACGTTTCCCAGAAGCAGATGCACCACGCTTCTGTAATCCCCCTCACACCGGACCAGATCTGTTGCCCATCCCACGGCTCCCGGATAATCCCCCAGATCGATTCGACGCTGGTTGACTTCTCTTGCGTCGATCTTATCTAACGGCAAGAAGGTCGCCCGTCCGGCCTTCTGCTCCTTGAGGTATTGGATGGCTCTCAAAGCCGAGTCGACGTCACGGCAGATGATGAACTGGAGGGACGCGCCCAACGCCGACTCGATGGCTCTGAGATATTCGACGTCCGTGCCGATTAGATTCGCCACCGTGTCGATGATTCCGGAGAGCCGGTCTTTGGCGGAAAGCACGGACTTCTCGCCCTGGCCGTACCCCTCATAATGTTCCGAGATCTGCCTTAGCATCTCCAGCTTGGTTTTATCTCCCTCCAGAGCGGTTCTTATCTTTCCTTCCTGCGAGGCGAGCCCGGCTGAATCGGAGCGATTCTGCTCGATATTCTCCTTCAGAAGCGCCAGTTCCCGGATTTTGTCTTCCAGCCCTCTCTTTTTGCCTTCATCCCTGGAGGCGTGACTTTCAAACCTTTCGGAGATTTCACCGATCTTTCGCCGGACCGAAGCCATCTCCTCGGAAAACATGGCATCCCGTTGTTTCAACTCCTCGATTTGAGCTTTTGTGCTTTCCCTCTCACTTTTCAATTGGCTTAGATCATCGCTCGCCTGTTGCCACTCCGAGGAGAGCCTTTCTAATTTCTCTTTGCAGGAGGCAAGTTTCTCGTCGTTGGTGAGGAGAATCTTATCCACCTCTTCGCACGCATTCTTTTTGGAATCGATCTCCGCTCCCAGTTCACTCTGCTGCGTTTTCTTTGCCTCTTTTTCGTTCCTGGTGGAGGAAAGTCGAGTCTCCAGGTTTTGCATCTCTTCTTTATTCTTAGCGATTAGGTTCTCCAAATTCGATCTGCGCTCCCGACTGATGGATATCTCCCGCTCGATCTCAAAACCCTTTTCGGAGAGCTCGTTGATTCCCTTCTGCAGCGAGTTGAACTCTTTTTCCTTGTCCAGGTGCTTCAGTCTTAACTCTTCTACCTCCGCCTCCTGTTTGCCTAAATCAGCGGTGGCCTTTTGAGTCTGATCCGCGAGGACTTTGGATTTGTTGTCCAACTCCACTTCCTTTTCCTTGAAGATCTGAAATTCGCTGCAGCCAATCTTAATCTCCAACTCTCTGATCTCCTCGGTCAGCCTCTTGTATCTTGCCGCTTTGCCCCTCTGTCTTCTGAGAGAGTTGGTCTGCTTCTCCACCTCGGTTAAGATGTCCCCCAGGCGTAGAAGATCGCTTTCGGTATGTTCCAGTTTTCTCTCCGCTTCTTTCCTTCTCACCTTGTATTTGGTGATGCCGGCCGCCTCCTCGAACAGGAAACGTCGTTCCTCCGCCTTGTCCGAGAGGATGGCTTCCACCATCTCCGGCTGTATCACCGAGTAGGCATGAATTCCCACGCCGGTATCCAGAAACAGCTCGGTTATGTCTCTCAATCGACAGGGGTTTTTGTTCAGAAGATATTCGCTCTCTCCGGAGCGAAAAAGTCGGCGGGTTACGGTGACCTGATTATAATCGATGGGCAGGAGCCCCTGGGAGTTCTCAATGATCAGACTCACCTCGGACATGCCTAATGGTTTTAAGTCCTTGGTCCCGCTGAAGATGACCTCCTCCATCTTGGCGGATCGCAGAAGTGTTGTCCTTTGTTCACCCAAAACCCATCTGATGGCATCCAAGATGTTGGTCTTGCCGCAGCCGTTCGGCCCCACGATGGCGGTCATCCCCTTGTCAAAATGCAGTTCCGTCTTCTGGGGAAAAGACTTGAAGCCTAATATCTGAAGCTTGGATAGAAACATGTGCACCTTTCACCGATTTAGGCAGGATTAGGTATTCCTTTTCTTTTCTGACTGAACAGACTCTTCAGTGTCTTTGCCATCCCCTCATACACCTCCCTGGAGCCGAATCTATCCTTCAAGACCTCCAGTTCGATATTGTAAAGCGGAAAGGCATTCTTTCGTTTTGGCCCTATCCGCATGGGAACTCCGCATCTGGCACAAAGATAGCAACTGAAGAAACCATCTTCCAAGTCGAGGTCTAAGGAAATGCCAAACTGAAGGTCTTTCAACCTTCGAACGAACTCTCTTCCGGGAAGAGAGAAGAGGTTCAAATCACCTCGCTTGGCAGAGATGACCTGGTATGTGGCGGAGCTGGAGAGATACCCTTCCGCTTCCAGAAAAGGAAGAAGAACATAGACCTTCTTTTCCCGGAAGATGCTCACGAAAGTTGAGAGGAGGTCCCTGGCCATGGCGAACCGGTCTATGTCGGCGGGCATGCATATGAGCACATTCTGAGTCTCGCTTGTCTTCTGATTGAAAGAGAAAGCCTCCGGTTTGAAGAGAAGCCTCCTAGTCCAGTTCAGGACCGTTCTAACCAGCGGATTGACTTTTATGGGCTTCATCGTTTCAACTCATACTTCAAGGGCCAAAAACTCTGGCGGAATATAGCCTAATTGAATTCTTAAGTCAAGTGTGGCATGAAAAATTCTTAGTCTTTGCCGATGCCGACGGAAGAGCGCAAGACCAAAAAAACTCACCCCCCTTTTGTTCTCCCTCTCCCCGGCCTTTAGTGTGCCCGTACGGGCACACCTCTGGCGGGATCTGCGACATAAAATGGAGAGGGGGTTAGAGGGAGAGGTAAGAAGGTCTTCTCGTCCGTGATGCCAACCTTAAGATGACGGAGGAGGAGTCCGTTGCAGACGGGGCGGACCAGAACCTAACTTAAGTTAGGTTCTGGTTTCTGTTTGCTACAAAGTAACGGAAAGCTTTAGCTTTCCATGGTTGGTAACGGACGCCCCGTCCGTTACCATTCCTTGGCGTCACGGACGAGGGCGTCCGTTCACGGTGAATCCTTCAGGTCAAGCTCTTCAGGACAAGTCCGTTCAGGATGAATCCGTGACGAACAAGGGGCTGAGTTCTGCTTCAAGTTTGGTTCTGTGATGGGGTGGGGGTTTAACCCCCACCCCATCATCGGGGGCGCTACTGGTTTAGCCGATCGAACTAGATTCTCTGGAGGAATTCTCTGGTCACGACGGGGTTCTTCTTTATGTCGATGATTGAGCAGAATCTCCGGTAAAGCTCGGGGATTTTCGGGTCCTTGTCCACCCGGGAAAGCACCTTCTTGAAGTGACTCTTGCTCTCGAATCTTCCGATCTCCAGCCATTCCTCGTCTTTATCGGATTTCTCAAAGACCTCGTAGGATAGGCACCCCTGTTTCATATAGATCTTTTTGACTTCCTTCTGCAGGTCCAGATAAGGTTTCACTTTGCTCTTAGGCACCTTGCAGGAATAAGTAACGATAAACATCAGGCCTCCTGAGAATCAAGGTGGGGGATGCTTTGCCAAAGAGGAGTCCATGCCGTGGCTCTTTTGGGGAAAGCGAATCTTAGAACCAGTCAAGTGCCCCGATGTAGAAGGAATCTCCATAGACCTTATCAATCCTGGTATCTATTAGGTTCTTGACCATCATCACACCGTCGTCTTCCTCTTGAAGTCGATATCCCCTGGATTTATATATGCTTAAGAGCCTTTGGTCTCCAATACGCCGGTGGATTACCCCCTTTTGGGCAACCATCTCTATCTGGTCGATGAGTTCCTCGCAGGCAGCGTCATCTAAAGCCACCAAGTCCTGCACCTTGATGACACCCTGGTTCTCCGTTACCAAAGCGTATGCGTTCTGTTTGAAGATCGATTTCTTCTCGTCGAACCTTTTGCGTTTGGCGTACATGGTGATAAAATCTCTTTGCCTGAGCACAAACCCTGTCCTACCCTCCACGAACCTCTCGTAGAGCCGGTAGATCCTCTCGGGATCGATGGTGGGGCTAACGCTTCTCGCTGCGGATTCGGCCCTATCCAAAACTTTGAAAACGCCTTTGAATTGATTGACAGCTTCAACTTCCTCGTAACCCGATTTCCGGTAGAAGGCATAGGCGATAATGGTGCGGGTGGTGCAGAGGAAGGAGAAGGGGTAATTTTTCGAACGGAAATAGTCGTGAGCTTTCTCCATCAGGGTCTTGCAGATTCCCTGCCGCCCAAAGCCGGGATCGGTGGCCACGGCCCAGATGCCGCCGATGGTTTCCACTTCACCTTCGAGAGTCCTTGTCGGAATATCCATTACTCCAACGAATCCCACCAGCCTGCCCTCCTCCACGGCGCAGAATCCGACCGGGCTATCTTTCAGCCTGGCGTCTGTTCTTATCCTCTCTTCCATCGTTCCCGGTGAGATGGGCCACCAGAAGGCCAGCTCCATCAGCATCATGAAATCATCCTTTGGCTCAAGCTCTCGATAGCTTACGATTTTCATGTCAGAGCTTCCTCTTGATTGAATGAAACGAAGACCTAAAGTCGATCTATCCGACCAGACTTAGCAGCTTTCTGTAGTCTTTTGGATTTCCGTGCTTGATCTTCTTATGAAGGCTCAAGGTGCCCGGTTCCGGCTCGATGTCTAAGTATCTTTTCAGGTTGTCCTCACAAACCCTGAACTGCCGTATGGCGGCGGTGCGGCTCCCCAGAAGTCCGTAGGAGAGCATTATCATCCGGTGTGCCTCCTCATCCGCAGGGTCAGATAGAAGCAGGGACTGAAGGTAGTGGATGCACTTCTCGTAATCCGATTTCTCCCAGGCGGATCGGGCCAGCCTCCAGAAGACGACGTGGTATTTCTCCCGGTACTCATCCCGGACCTGCTCTGCCCAGCTTTCATAGAAGTCCTCCAGCAGATTGGAGGAGTAAAGTTCTGCCGCCTTCTGGTAATCTGAATCCATCAGGTGAAACTTCTGTTCTTTCTGGAAGCGCCGTGCATTGTCCAGACAGGAGAGGAATTCACCCACGTCAGACCAGACCCTGCCTTCCCAGTTCAGTCGATAGACGCCTGTTTGGGAGGTGAGGTATTCGCCCTTCTTTGTCTCAATTGCTTTTCTGAGATGGGAAAGAGTGACATGAAATGTGTTGCCCAGGCTCTGCGGATCAATCTCAGGCCAGATGGCATCCACTAACTTGTCCCGGGTAAGCCCGATTCTCTTTACATCCTTCACCACCAGACATGCAAGGATCTGCTTGGCCTTTGCCGATCCCCACTCCTTTGCCGGGATCTCCTCGGTCTCGTAGGGCCGATACACCCTGAACCTACCGAAGCAGTAAATCCGCAGGTGATCCATGTAGTCACCACTTACCCCCACCAGAGCAGGGGTTTGGGGCTGCTCCCCGGCCTCCCTCTCGACCTGGATGCGCGCGGTCCTTTGTTCGATCTCCCGAAGGACAGGGTTCAATTTAGATTCTAAGCGGTTCTCCTTGATTTTGTTTCCGAGAAGCAGGAGTCGTTTCTCAAGATTGAGTTTGGCCATGATCTCTACCGACTGCTTCAGAGTACCTATACTTCTCTGCAGCAGTTCCTTTCTCTTGGTCTGCTTTTCTGAGGCCGCCATATGTGCCAGACAGATTCCCAAGCTTTCCAGGGTCCGGGCTTGCTGGAATGGGGAATTGATCTCCTCAAAGATTTTCTTGCTCTGGCATAACCACTCTTCTGCGTTCTTCCATTCCTCCAGCGAGAGGTAGAACTGCCCTAAGGCTCGCTGCGCTACTCCCATGCTTGATCTGGATGACTGTTTTATTGCCACATCCAGAGCGCCCTTAATCAGATCAAAACCTTTTTTATGGTGGTTTAGCCTAAAATGAATTTCTCCCAGATCTGACTGAATTTCAGGCAGAATCTCTCCAGCCCCTATTTCCTGGCAGATGGCAAAACTCCGGCTCACATAATCCAAAGCCTTGTCCAGTTGACCCTGCGCCGAGAAGGTCATTCCCAGATTGTCGAGAGCTGATACCATTCCCCGGCGATCTCCATACTGTTCTCTGATCCTCAAGCTCTTTTCAAGAAAACCGAGTGCCTTCTCCCATTCCCCTTTATCCTTGTGGAGTACGCCCAGATTATTATAGATTATTCCTTTCCAGGACAGATTACCCATCTCCTGTGCGCGGCTTAAAGCCTTATAATAGTATTCCTCAGCCTTGTCATAATGTCCCAAGTTGAGGTGGATGACTCCCAGATTTACTTTCAAAGCAGAGAGTCTGGACTTATCCTGAATCTTCTGTTGAAATTCGAGGCACCGGTCGAAGTATTCTATGGCCTTCTCATATTTCCCCTGGTTGTAGGCCACCATCCCCAAATTGTTGTAGCTCTGTTCTATCAGGCGGAGATGCTTCCTTTTGTCGGCCGATTTGATTCCCTTCTCTGACCAGCTGGCGCACTTTTGATATTCTCCCTTCATGATGTGAGTTAGACCGAGGGAATTGCAGATGGTAATGTACTCGGTGCGCTCAGGCTCAGAGGACACGTCCTTCAATTTTTTCAAGGCACGCTGATAATAGGAGATAGCTTTGGAGTAATCACTTATGGTGTGATAGACGTAGCCGATCTTTCGGTACATTCCGGCTTCCTTGAGTTCATCCAGGAGCCCGTGTGTTTCCCCCAGCTTCAAGGCCTGCTCATAGGAATCTATGGCGGAGTCTGATTTGCCGATCCTGGTCTGAACGTCGCCCAGGCACTCCAGAAGCTTGAACAACTTCGAGTGTTTTCCCTTGGAGGAAGGCACGTCTTTCAGAAACCCCAGCGCCTGGAGAAAATACTGCTCTGCCTTGCTTTCGGAGTACTGCCTTTGCATTTTTTGTCCGGCCTGAATCAGATAATCTACGGCCTTCTTAAGAGAACCTCGGTCTTTTTTGCCGTTGCCAAAATGATAGGCTAAATCCTCCACCTTCGGGGACAGATCACTCCTGCTTTGGTCTTTCTCCAGAAGAACGGCTACCTTCTGGTGTGTTTCTTCTCTGAATTCCGGGCTCAGACCTTCATAGATGTGGAGGCGCACCACGTGATGGGTAAAACGATAGCCTCCCGTTTCTTCGTCTGAGCTCTTCTGAATCAGGTTTCTCACCATCAGATCACCCACTCTCCTTCTCAACCGGGTGGGGGAAATGGCAAGAAGGTTTTGGAGAGTCTCAAAATGGAATCTCTCACCCATTATGGCGGCAAGCGACAACACCTTCCGGGTCAGGTCATCCAGGCCGCTTAATCTCGTTTCGATCACGCTCTGCAAGGTGGCAGGCTCTAAGGCCTTTTGAGAATGTTCCTCTTTGATCTCCCACCGGGATTCCACCGGATCGAAGAAGAATGCGTCCTGTTCGGTGCCCGACCTGAGCGTCTCGTTGATGAACAGAGGATTTCCCGCGGTGTAATCGACAAGCCATTTAAAGAAATTGTCGGTCAATTTCTGGTCGAAGAAAGCCTCCGTCAGGTTCTTCACCTCTGGCTGATCCAGGCCTGAGAGGTTCAGCCGATGAAGCATTCTCTGATCCTCCAGATTCTCAATCCACTTCCTGGTGAAGGAACTCGTCTCGACTCCCCGGCTGGTGGCAATGACTAAGATGGGTGATCTCCTGAAATTGCTGATCAAGTATCTCAGAAGCTCCAGGGTATCCGGTTCCAGCCAGTGAAGATCCTCGATGTCCAAGATCAGAGGATGTCGGTGGGAGAGTTTGGAAAAGAAAAGCAAAAGCATGTCGTAGAATCTTTGCTTCTCCTCCTTGGGTGAGAGAGAGGGGGTGCTGATGCGGGAGACATCGAACGGAATGTACTCCTCAATCTCCGGCAGTATCTTCTCCAGAAGGGCAAGTGTAAGATTATCCAACAACGGAGCAAGGTAACGGGTGTCGTAGTTGATCGAGGAGAAGTAGCTGCGGAGCATCTCGGAGAACAGCCGGTAAGGTGAGATCTCCTTGTGGTATCCATGCCCCCGGATCACAGTGGCCCCACGGGGCTGTACTCGCTCCAGAAATTGTTCCACCAATCTGGTTTTGCCTATCCCCGTCTCTCCCTGGATCAAGACACAACTCCCCCGGTTCTCCAGAATGGAATCAAAGAACCCTTCAAGAGTCTTTAGCTCGTTTTCCCTTCCCACAAAAGGGGCGTGTTTGTTTTTGGAGAACTGGATATTCACAACTCACCTTTGCGCTCGGTGAAGGTTCGTCTAATATCCGTTGCTGTCTATAAATAAGAGGGTAGCTGAGAAAAATCAACAAAAATCTTCTCCCCACCAGCTTAGACGAAAGCAGCCTGGCCTGCACTTCACTCTTTCCTCGGAGCCTTTAATGATCCTTTTAGAAGACGAGACCCGATTCGGTCGAGGTGGGGGCTCTTTCATATTCAGTAGAATAAATCGACATGAGGGGACTAACAGTCCGGAGGAGGACCATCCTTGAACAGGTAATTGGTCAGATAGATCACATCGCCCAAATCAACGATCCCGTCGCAATTGGCGTCCCCAGCTTGTGACGGTTCGGGAGCAGGTCCGTCTCTATACAGATAGTTTACCAGGTAGACCATATCACCAAGGTCTATCAGACCATCTCCGCTTGCGTCGCCGAAAACAAAAGGATCACCCAAAATCGATATGGTGGCGACGGCTGCCTTCACAAAATCGACATAATAAGCAGTGTCGAAAAAAGACACCCGATCCTGGGTTGAGTGCATGAAAGGGTTTCGATCCTGGTAGTCTTCATGTCCCAAAATGGCGGGGAATCCATAACTCCAAAATGAGGCGTGATCAGAGCTGGAGGAGGCACCCACGGTTATCTTCTGAGGGATCAGGTTCAGCCCGTAGTCCGAAATGGATCCGATCAGGATGTCAGCCAAGGTTTGATTCTCCTCGGGAATACCGCTATGCACCTCCATTACGCCGTCGCTGTTGCCATCGTAGGCAATCATGTCGCAGTTTAGAACTCCCAGGATGGTATCTCCCCGGTCGAAAGCCTCCTCAGCATATGCAGCCGAACCCAGGAGCCCCTGTTCCTCGCCTGAGAAAGCGACGAACTTCACCGTGTTGGTTAGTGGATAATCCTTCAAAATGGAGGCGGTGGCCAAAAGCGAGACTACACTTGAGGCATTATCATCCGCACCTGGTGCCCAGTGGTCCGGAACCTCAGATAGATCATCGTAGTGCCCGGTGATCAAGAACTGTCTTCCCCGAAAACACAGCCCATCGATTGTGCCAACCACATTTAAAAGGTGCGGATATCCCAGATGATCATATTGGGAAAACCAGCTCTGCCCTCCGTTGGTGGTCTTGATTATGTCATTATAGCCGGTAGCCCAACCAGTCAACGTGTCGGCGAAGTCGACACCATAGAGGTAATAGCTGTTTGACTGCTGGGAAACCCAGTTAGCACCGAGATCGGATGTATAGAAAATGCTTCCGTACGATCCAACCATCCATCCGTGCAGGCTATCGACAAAGTCGATGTTGTTAAGATCGCTCGAAGTAGGAAGGGTTTTTCTAGCCCAGATTAGCCCTCCGTCTGCGGTATAGATTGCCCATCCATCATCGCCCGTTGCCCAACCATTTAGATGGTCTACGAAATCCACGCTCTTTAATCGAACGAAGGTGGGGCTAATCTGAGGACTCCAGTTTGTCCCGCCGTCGGTGGTGTGCAGAATGGTCCCGTTCGTACCCACCGCCCATCCTCGATGGGGATCTGCGAAGTCTATGTCATATAACCCAACACCAGCCACCCGGGCTTGCTCGGTCCAACTCACGCCTGCGTCCGAGGTGAACAGAATCCTCTCATCTCCTACCACCCATCCGTGACCTGCATCTGCGAAGTAGCTACCCCTGAAATCTATCCCACTGAATTCGGGCTTGCTTTTGTTCTCCCAGGTATTTCCCCCATCAGTGGATCTGACAATAATGCCTCTTTTGCCAACCGACCACAGAGTGTCGTCGTCCACCCGGCAGATATCCCACAGAGTCAAATTATCAGTCTCCTCGACCAGGCTCCAATGATCTCCCCCATCGGTGGTCTTTATGATTCCCCCGCCGAGGCTGACCGACCAGGCCTTTTGACCGTCAGGGCTACAAGCGATATCTAAAAGATAAGCCGTAGGCGCACCGACCTGAAAAGTGTCGAACTCAGCCGAAAGACCCATCTCCTCGAACCTCTCCTTTAGATAATGGGCTGCCTTAAAGACCCCATCGCTCCAGGAATATCTTGTTTTAATGGAATCCTCGACTCCCCCAATTAAGACGGCATCCTCACCAGTGAGCTCATCGACCCAGGAAAAGAGTTGAGCTTGATCGACCTGGTTCACTATCCGTTGTATCAAGGGATCATGTTCCGGGGAAAGAGACTCCAGATAGAAGGGAATAGGCGCCGTTGATTGTAAGGGCAGAGGTTTCAGGTGTATCTTTCTCAGGCCGAATCCCGAGAATGTCAGTTTTTCAATATTCGTAGGGTTTCCTTTTACCACGGCAATGTCCTCGTCGGCAAACAGAAGCTGCGATTTGGCCTTTATCTTTTCTACCTGCAAGCTGATCTTCTCAGGAGGTTCCGCTGAGATCAGGTAATACTCACCTGTAACTCCCTCCTCATCTAATATCTGAAAAGTCATCCGCTGTCTTGTCAATAGCCGCAGATCTTCTCTGCTCGCCCCCGCAACCCAGAAACCCGCGGTCTTGGCATAGACCTCGATTCCGGTATTCTTTATCTGATCCACTGTAGCCTGATTTACCTCATCGATTTTAATCAGGTAACCGGGTTGAGCCCAAGCTGAGAGCGACAACAGGCAACAGCAAAGGCCTAAGAGAGCCAGGAGGTTCTTCAAATTATCTCCGCGAGTTAACCGGTTCCTGAGAAAAAACAGCTTATATACAATATAAGCGACTTCCGGATGTTAACAAGAACAATGTGCCGCATTCCAAGCCCCACTGGCGCGGTCCTATATCCTGTAGTCGGCAGAATTCAGAAACCACTGCAATAGCAAGAGGTTGCCTCTCCTGTGGAAGCTTAGGAAACTGTCACTTCTTCATTTTCCTTGACTTTTCACCTGCTTTTGTTTTTTTGATTTGAACGAGAATAGATCTACCGAATAAGCCACACTTTCGAAGGGACACTGCGCATGAGTGTAGTAACCAAAACCTTTTCCGTCAAGACCAGGGGAGATACCGACATCGTAGATATTACCTCGCAGGTGGCCAACGCCCTAAAAGAGGCAGAGTTGTCAAACGGAACCGTGACGGTGTTTATACCGGGTTCGACTGCCGGGATAACTACCACGGAATACGAGCCGGGATTGCTCAAGGACCTGCCGGAATTCTACGAGAAGATCATCCCCAGGGGAGCTGATTATCAGCATAATCTAACCTGGGGGGATGGGAATGGTCACTCTCACGTGAGGGCTGCCTTAGTCAAATCCTTCTTCACAATACCGTTTGTGAGCGGGAAGATGATTCTGGGAACCTGGCAGCAGATCATTCTGATAGACTTCGACAACCGCAGAAGACAGAGGGAGATCGTGGTACAGATAATGGGGGAATAGACTTCGTCAGATTCGAGGAACCTCCCTGGAAAAGCGTATTTCCCTCAGCCATCTAGCAGGATCAGATCAGGAATGAGAAGGGTAAAAAATGTCGTTGTCCGACAGACTCAAATTCAAGACCCTGGAGTGGGCGGACGACCACTTGAGAATTCTGGACCAGACCAGACTCCCCGAAGAGACGATCTACCTTAAGTGCGATACCGTAAGCGAAGTCGCCTCGGCCATCAAAGACCTGAAGGTGAGAGGCGCACCGGCCATTGGGATTGCGGCAGCCTTTGGGGTGGCGGTGGGTCTGCGTAACAGGGAGTTTCAAAGCTGGACAGAACTTGAGGATGAATTGGGCAAAGTTATCTCCGTTCTGGCTGGCACCCGGCCCACGGCGGTAAATCTCTTCTGGGCACTGGAGAGGATGAGAAAAGTAGCTGAGAAGAACAAAAACGAAAGCCCGGGGAAGATGAGCCAGCTTCTTCTTCAGGAGGCCATCACGATCCATGAGGAAGACAAGTTGATGTGCGAGAAGATTGGAGAGTTCGGCGCGACCTTGTTAAAAGATGGCGACACGGTCTTGACCCACTGCAATGCAGGTGCACTGGCCACAGGCGGAATCGGGACCGCTCTGGGAATAATCTACACTGCCTCCTGGGAGGGCAAGAGAATCTCGGTCTTTTCGGATGAGACCAGACCCGTGCTCCAGGGATCCAGGCTGACTGTGTGGGAACTTCAGCAGCAGGGAATAGGTGTCACGCTCATCTGCGACAACACCGCGGCTTCGGTGATGAGAAGCGGAAAGATCGACTCGGTCATAGTGGGCGCCGACAGGGTGGCGGCCAACGGCGACGTGGCTAACAAGATTGGAACTTACAGCGTGGCCGTTCTGGCTCACCATCATGGCATCCCATTCTATGTGGCCGCTCCAACCTCCAGTTTCGACCCTGACATCTCCGATGGTGGGAAGATAAAGATCGAGGAGAGATCACCTGAAGAGGTCACGGATTCCTTTGGCAGAAAAACCGCACCCGCCGGAGCAGACGTTTACTGTCCGGCTTTTGATGTCACGCCTGCTGAACTTGTCACCGCGTACATAACAGAGAAGGGGATTGAAAGGCGTTAACAGTTAAGAGTTTAAAGTTCAAAGTTTAGAGTGTTACTTTAGGGAATACAGGGGGAGAGGTTTTCTTATAGCAGCCCATGCCTTCCAAAGCAACTTTTCTGGATAGAGACGGAACCATAATCGAGGAAAAGGATTTCATCAGGACGCCTGATGAGATTGAGTTCGTCCCCGGTTCTATCGAAGCCATAAAGCTTCTCCGAAACCTGGGATACAAAATCGTGGTAGTCTCCAATCAGTCGGGTATAGGAAGAGGAATCCTCACCGAGAAAATGGTCGCAGACGTCAACGCGAGCTTTCTGCGCCGGTTAGAAGATGAGGACGCGTCGGCGGATGCTCTCTACTTCTGTCCTCATCACCCGGATGATAACTGTGATTGCAGAAAGCCTAAGACCGGAATGATTGAAAGGGCGGTGAGGGAACTCGAATTGGACCTGAAAGATGCGGTGGTGATCGGGGACAAACTTGCGGACATACAGCTGGGCAAGAATATCGGAGCGACCACTGTCCTGGTGTTGACCGGATACGGGAGGAAAGTGCTGGATGAATTGACAGACTCGAACCCGGATGAAAAACCAGATTTTGTGGCCGAAGATCTGTTGGGAGCAGCAAGCTGGCTCAAAGATTTGGGAAACGAAAAGTCGTGACTCCATGTTATCACCGTTAGGTTTCTTTGTCCTTCGAGGCTAACAATCTGTACAGCCACTCCCGGGAAAACCAACCATTTGAGTTGCAAAACAAGGAGACGCTTGCGCTCCTGTCGTTTATCCTACCCAATACTCGGATTAAGCAGGTCGTATTTCGTATGAAGCGGTTAGTCCATCTCGAGCCAAGTCTATAACGCTTGCTGCGAGGGAGTATCTTGGGCAAATCAAAGGTCGTGGTGGTCAAGAGTTCAAGGGTTATCAGAGCTTCAGGAAATGTAGACACAAAGCTCCTGAGTCAAATGGTTAATCGAGGACTCTGCCGGCTTACGTCTGAGTCAAAGCCGGAGGATGCGATAAGACATTATTTTTCACCCAAAGACAAGGTGGGCCTGAAGGTGAACTGCCTGGCTGGGCGCATGGCTTCCACCCACCCTGAGATAGCTTTGGTCATCGCCAGCCTGCTGAAAGCCATCGGGCTCAAAGAGAAAAACATCATCATCTGGGACAGATCGTCCCGTGAGCTCCAGGAGGTGGGATTCTCCCTGAATGCCAATGGAGATGGTTTTCTCTGTTTTGGCACGGACGCCCAGGGCGTGGGCTACTCGCAAGACTTGATTAATTATAAAAACGTCGGCAGCCTGCTGAGCCGGATAATGGAGAGCTTCACCAATGTCCAGTTAAACCTTCCGGTTTTGAAGGATCACAATCTTTCCGGCGTGACCTGCTCTCTGAAAAACTTCTTTGGCGCCATTCACAACCCGAATAAATATCATGACGATGGATGTGATCCGTTTGTAGCCGACTTGAACCAGGTGCCTCAGATAAGAGAACAACAAAGGCTGGTGGTCTGCGATGCCCTGCGGGTGCAATATAATGGTGGACCTTCATATCATCCCCAGTGGGCGGAGAATTTTGGGGGTATAATCGTGGCTGACGATCCGGTGGCCGTAGATTTCATCGGCTACCAGATCATAGAGAGGATCAGGCGCAAGCACGGCCTGCCGAGCTTGGAAAAGGCAGGCAGAAAACCAAAACACATCTTCACTGCGGCGGATGGACAACATAACCTGGGGAAAGCCAGATTAGAAGAGATAGAGTTGGTGGAGATGAAGATCTGAAATCGTTGCATCGGGGTACCTTACCCCGATGCAGATTAGGGTCAGGGGTAAGGGTACCCCTGACCAACAGTTTTGAGCCCTGACCAACAAGTTTGAGGCTAGAGAAGGTAGAGGAACGGCTCCATGAACAAACTTGACCGAAGACGATTTCTGAAATGCTCGCTGGCGGCAGCCGGTGGGATGGTGTTGCCTGAGGTTTTGCCGGGAGGATCTATCCTCAACTTTGGTGGGGACGTTTCGGCATCGGTGGCTCAGGCTGGCCTTTCTCAGGTAGAGGCCAGATATTACAAAAAGCTTGAACACAAAGAGATCGAATGCGAGCTCTGCCCCAGGGAATGCAAGGTAGGGGATAGGGAGAGGGGATATTGCGGGTGCAGGGAGAATCAGAACGGAACCTACTATACCCTGGTTCATTCCTATCCCTGCTCGGCCCACGTGGATCCCATTGAGAAAAAGCCCTTGTTTCATTTCCTTCCGGGAACCAAAGCCTTCTCTATCGCCACCGCAGGCTGCAATATCAATTGCAAGTTCTGCCAGAATTGGGAGATATCTCAGGTGAGACCGGAGCAGGTGAGGACTTACTACCTTCCCCCAGAGGAGATAGCCGCCTATGCCCAGGAGAGCGGGAGCAAATCCATCGCCTACACCTATTCCGAGCCGGTAGTATTCTACGAATACATGCTGGATTGCGCCAAGGCCGGAAGAAAACGGGGCATCAAAAGCGTGGTGATTACGGCAGCGTATATAAATCACGATCCCTGGCTGGAGCTGATAAGAGAGGTGGATGCCATCAAGGTCGATTTCAAGGCATTCACCGAAGAATTCTATCAGGACGTCTGTCATGGAAAGCTGAAACCGGTGATGGATGCCTTAGTTGATTTGGCGCAGAGTAACATCTGGTACGAGATCGTCTACCTGGTGGTGCCAACCCTCAATGACAACTCTGACGACATTCGGAGGATGTCCAAATGGATGGTCAAGGAGTTGGGCAGAGACGTGCCGGTTCATTTCACTCGTTTTCATCCCATGTATCTTTTAAAGAACCTTCCTCCTACTCCGGTGTCGACTCTGGAGAAAGCCCGGAACATTGCTATCGAAGAGGGGATGAACTTCGTCTACGTGGGTAATGTGCCCGGTCACCAGGGAGAGCACACCTACTGTCCTGACTGCAAACAGGTGGTGATAGAAAGAGTCGGTTATCGCATCATTCAGATGAATCTGAAGGATGGCAAGTGCGGCTTCTGCCAGAAGGCCATACCGGGCGTCTGGAGTTAGAGAGGGAACGACTAGGCTTCGATGATTTCCGGCTGGAAAAAAGGTGATTTCCCATCGGTTGAAACCGCGCATGCGGTTTCTTTCGTAGCGAGAAGCCCATTCGATTTGAGATATGTCTGTCGAACTGCATAGATCCTCGGGGAAAATCCAGTTCTTGTCAGCCTGCATTCTCCTCGGCTTTTCCTCTATAGTCGCCCAGATCGTTCTTTTCCGGGAGATGATGGTCTCCTTCTATGGGAATGAACTGAGTCTGGGGGTTGTGCTTTCGGTCTGGCTCTTGTGGGTAGGCGCAGGCTCGGCGCTGGGCAACAGGATAGCCGGGAAGAAGACTTATTCGCCCGGCAGGCTATCGCTCTGGTATCTTCTGATCTCAGTGGCCAGCCCGGTAACTGTTGTCCTGATGAGATTCTCCAAGCAGATACTGGGGACTGCTCCGGCGGAGATCGTCGGATTCATTCCAATGTTTTTGTTTGCATTCGGGGCCATGAGCGTTTTGTGCCTCTGTCTGGGGATAACCTTTGTTTTGAACTCCAGATCATGGGCCTTTGATGAGAGCCTGGTCTTCTCGGTCAACCGGGTCTACCTGTGGGAATCCCTGGGGGCGGGTCTGGGTGGATTCCTTGTCACCTTTGCTCTGATTCCGCACTTCTCCAATCTTCAGATAGTCGTTTTCTTGTTCTTCTTGAATCTTCTCTTTTATGCCCTGCTGGTGTCGCGGAGTTTGAAGCGATGGGCAAGAGCTTTGGTGTGGTCGACGGTCGTTCTGATGATCATTGGTTTTCCCGCATCAGGGCTGGATGAGTCGCTTGACCGCCTCTCGGCAGGTTGGATGTGGAAAGGTTTGTCGTTGGTTCATTCGGAAGATACTCGCTACGGCAACATTTCAGTGACCAAACAGCATGAGCAGGTTACATTTTATCAGAACGGTTTGATGTTGTTCTCACACCCAAATGCTTTCTCAGCGGAGGAGGCGGTTCACTTTGCTCTCCTGCAGCATCCCCATCCGCGAAGTCTTCTTCTGATAGGGGGCGGAATGGGAGGGGCGCTATCGGAGGCGCTCAAACACGATGGCTTGACCATAGATTATGTGGAGATAGATCCGGAGTTGATCAGGACGGGAGAAGCATATATGCCTGAGGGGGAGGTTCGGGCCTTGAGAGACCCCCGGGTGCGCATTCACTTTGTGGACGGAAAACTCTTTGTCCGAGAGAAGACGAGAGACCCGGATGCGAAACCTTACGATGTCATCATACTCAACCTGCTAGATCCTTACACCGCTCAGTTGAATCGGTTTTTCACCCTTGAGTTTTTCCAGATGATAAGATTGGTTCTGAAAGAGGAAGGAGTCTTTTCGTTCAGAGTGAGTTCTGCCGAAAACTATATCAGCCGGGAGTTGGGTCTCTATCTCTCCTCCATTCATCAAACTCTGGAGAGTAGTTTTGAAGAGGTTAAGATTCTGCCCGGCTCCAACAATATCTTTCTGGCCTCGAGAACTAAGGGCATGCTCTTTGAAGATTGGCAGACCATGGTTGCACGTTTGAAGGAAAGGGGCATCTATACCCAATTCGTGAATGAGAATTTCCTCCCGGGACGCCTGTCTCCGCTGAGAGTTACATTCCTGAAGGATGCTCTCTTGGCGAAGACAAGCCGGATAAACTATGATCTGAATCCGATCTGCTACTTTTACAACAGCATCCTGTGGAGCAAACAGTTTAAGTCTTTGGAGAAACCTGTTCTGCTTTTTCTCTCCGAAGTCCATCCAGGGTGGTCTGTTGGGGCAATCGGGTTGCTTTTCCTGGCACTTTTCCTCCTGTTTGTATCATTCGGATCAAGGTCATCAAATTTGGCTTTAGGAGCGATCTTCGTGGCAGGTTTCACCAGTATTTTCCTCGAGATAATCGTGGTTTTGTCCTTCCAGATATTCTATGGGTACGTCTACTCCATGATCGGGTTGATCTTTACCCTCTTCATGCTGGGGCTTGCCTTGGGCGCCTTCATCGTGCAGAGGAGAGCGGGGGAAAGAAAGATCAGTTTCAGAGTGCTGGTCTGGGTGCAGCTTCTTCAGGTGGCCCTCATTATATCTTTTCTGATCATGACCTGGGCGCTTTCCGAGACCTCTCCCTCGGAACTTGTTGTGATGATTATTCTGCTTCTGCTCATAACTGCCTCCGGTTTGCTGGGAGGGGTGGAGTTCGCTTTGGCAAATCATCTTTTCCTGAAGCGGAGAACCACGCTGAAAGCCGGGACCGGTTATGCCGTTGACCTGTTTGGCGCGAGTTTTAGTTCGCTTCTGGCTTCGGCCATTCTCGTCCCCATTCTGGGGATCCCCACCACACTGGTCGCCGTCTTGCTGGTAAACCTCATCTGCCTGGCGTATCTTATGACCTTCTCCCGGGCTGCTTGAGGCTCTCTTCTCCGCCCTGGTCGCAGTCCCGCGGTTTTATGAAGAAAATCAGTGGCAACTGAAACCTCCTGGTCTCAATGGCTGTATAATAGAAGGAAGGAACTGGAGGAGTATGGACGGAGCAGGCGTGACCTACAGAATCCCACCTGCTTGAATTTTGCATGATTTGTGAAGTTTCTTGCACGATAGCACTGCTGACCCCGATCACCTGTCAACGGCAGGCATCCCGTCTTCGCCGTCTAATCCTTTGTGCCACAATGGATTAACTGTTCCGCCGAGCGTGTCGGGAAAGGGGAGAGGGGTAGATTTCGCGGTCTGATATTTGCTTGAATCAATTGATGAGAAAGGTGTTTCGTTGTCGGGGCTGTCAGAATAGAGATTGGATAGAAACCCGTGGTAGTGGCAAGTGCCGGCGGCATCTTTTGATATTGACAAAATCTGAATTAACGTTACATTAGCCTTAGGAACGGAATATAAATTTGGAGGTAGCAGATGAAGGAGCAAAGGAAATTTGGACTTGTCGCCGTGGCGCTGGCTCTGATCTCGGTGGCGATAATCTGGGTGGTCGGTTTGGGAGAGGCGACCGAGGAGACCGCAGAGGTGCCAAAGTATGAGCAGAAGTCCATTTACAGCTATATCAAATTACTGGACAATGTGGCCTTTTACATAAATCAAAAGTATGTTGACTCCATCGACGTTAAGGAGATGACCTACTCCGGAATTAGGGGAATGATAGAGACTCTGGATCCGTTCTCCACCCTGCAGGATATCAAAGCCCACGACCGGCTCATGGAGATGACGGAAGGAAAATACGAAGGTCTGGGGATGACCATTGCCAAGAGGGGCGATTTCATCACCATCATATCTCCCATAGAGGGAACACCGGCATATCGCATGGGACTTCGAGCGGGTGATCAGGTCACCAGGATTGATGGTGAATCTACCCAGGGGATGAGCACGGAGGACGCCTCCAAGTTGATGAGGGGCGAGCGGGGAACCACGGTCGTTCTGACCATACAAAGAGAAGGAGTCGGAGAGCCTCTGGAGTACGAGGTCGAGCGTGCTTTGATCGAACTCACCAGCGTTCCCTATCACGGAGTCATGAACGGAGGGATCGGATACGTAAGGCTGTCCAAGTTCTCCAAGGAATCGGGAAGGGAACTGCGGGAAGCTGTGGAGGATTTGAAGGGCATGGGGGTCAACGGAATGATCCTGGATCTGCGCAACAACGGAGGTGGTCTCTTGGATCAGGCCGTAGAGACCGCGAATCTCTTTCTGGAGCGGGACAAATTGATAGTATATACCCAGGGTCGAAGCGAGGTGAAAAGAGAGTTCCACGCTACAAGAGAACCTGTCTTCACCGACGGTCCTCTTGTGGTATTGGTGAACGAGGGCACCGCCTCCGCCTCGGAGATAGTCTCCGGTGCCGTCCAGGACTGGGATAGGGGAGTGATCGTCGGAAACACGACCTTCGGTAAGGGACTGGTTCAGCAGATCTTTGGCATGCCCAATGATACTTACCTAAAGCTCACCATAGCAAAATACTACGTTCCCAGCGGGAGGTGCATACAGAAACCGGAGACAGCCAAAAGGCGCAGGTCCGGCGCACCGACGCCTGTCGAGGAGGAAGAACCCGATAGCCTGGTGGAGATCGAGAAAGAGGTTTTCTACACCCAGGGCGGAAGGAAGGTGTATGGAGGTGGCGGAATAGTCCCGGACATCGAGATTGAGAGACCCGATTTGAAGCCCATTGAGCTAAACCTAGAAAGACAGTCTATGTTCTTCAACTTCGCCGTCTCATACCTGGCCAAACATACGGATATCTCTCGAGACTTTGAAGTAGACGATCAGATACTGGAAGAGTTCGGGAGCTTTCTGAAAGAAAAGGATTTCACCTACAAGTCGACCATCGAGTTGGACTTAGAGCCCCTCAAGGAACAGATCGAAGAGCAGGAGAAATCAGAGATGTTTGCGGAGGCGGTTGACGGTCTGGAACAGTTGGTGGAAGAGGAGAAAGCAGATG
>Ga0114919_10000202_pt1 | contig 41953 bp, 30 predicted proteins | sample BlataG_FD_88682 | JGI IMG/M metagenome (GOLD analysis project Ga0114919, IMG submission 88682) | Deep subsurface microbial communities from Black Sea to uncover new lineages of life (NeLLi) - Black_00105 metaG | ecosystem: Environmental > Aquatic > Marine > Oceanic > Sediment | place: Atlantic... | reverse complement strand
CATTTTGCTCTGTATTAATACCGGCAAATACCGCACCGACAAAGATCGTTTAAAGATGGAAAACGATCAGTTTTATTTGCGGAGCCCGATGGAAATGTATCTTGCTTTTCCAGGTTTGGAAGATGCAGTGCAGCGAAGTCAGGAAATTGCTGATCGGATTGATATCGATCTTGACCTGGGACGCCGCCACTTTCCCGTTTATGCGTTGCCGGAGAACGAAACTCCTGAAAAGTATTTACGGTCCCTTTGTCTTCAGGGTCTAGAGCAACGCTATCAGGATATCCCAGACCGATGGCAGGATGGTGCGCTGGCAAGCGAAGTCCTCGATCGATTGGATCGGGAGCTCCATGTAATCCATACGCTAGGATTTTCCAACTACTTTTTGATGGTTTGGGACTTTGTTCGCTATGCCCGTCAGAATGAAATTCCCTGTACCGCGCGTGGTTCTGGTGTCGGCTCTCTCGTCTGTTATGCACTTTACATGAGTCATGTTTGTCCTATTCGCTACGATTTGCTCTTTGAAAGATTTCTGGACGAAAATCGTCTTGAGTCTCCTGATATCGATATTGATTTTTGCAAGCAGCGTCGGGGTGAGGTGATTCAGTATGTGAAACAAAAGTACGGCGAGGAGAATGTCGCTCAGATTGGGACTTTTGGCACGCTTGCTGCACGGGCGGCAATCCGTGACGTCGGGCGTGCAATGAGTTTATCCATTCCGCGTGTGGATCAAATTGTTGCTATGGTCCCCGATACTCTGAAAATTACGCTCCGAGAGGCACTCGACAAAAGTCAGGAATTAAATAGTGCTTATGAAGCAGACGGTGAGGTGCGCGAGCTTCTCGATTTAGCAATGAAGATCGAAGGCCTTGCCCGCAATGTCGGGACCCATGCAGCTGCAGTTGTTATCGCGGATCAACCGCTGACCGAATATGTGCCGTTGGGTCGTGTTCAGGGTAAGAATGACATCATTACGCAGTGGGCAATGAAGGAGGTTGAGGGGGCCGGTCTTCTTAAGATGGATTTCCTAGGCCTTCGTAACCTTACCATTTTGTCCGAGTGTCAGAATCTGATTGAGCAGACAACAGGCGAAAAGATTGATCCTCATGAATTTCCGCTGGATGATGCGGATACCTTTGCCCTGCTTTGTCGAGGTGAGACAAAAGGTATTTTCCAGTTGGAGAGTGGAGGCATTCGAGATCTGCTCCAGAAGATGAAGCCAGATGACTTTCGGGATATTATTGCGACCAATGCGCTCTATCGCCCTGGGCCACTCGAAGGAGGGATGGTCGACGACTACGTGGCAATCAAGCATGGCCAAAAAATCGCGTCTTATCCACACCCGGATGTTCAGGACATACTGGAAGAGACGCATGGCGTCATGGTGTATCAAGAGCAAGTGATGCGGCTGCTGAATCGTTTGGGCGGCATCAGTCTTTCTGATGCGTACACCTGTATTAAGGCGATCAGTAAGAAGACATTACAGACAATTGCCAAATTTCAGGAACAGTTTATTGATGGGGCAACGGCAAAGGGATTGGCCCGACAGGAGGCACTCGATCTTTTTGGTTTGATCGAAAAGTTTGCCGGTTATGGCTTCAATAAAAGTCACAGTACGGCATATGCGCTGATTGCCTATCAGACGGCCTATTTGAAGGCGCACTATCCGATTGAATTTATGGCGGCCCTGCTGACCGGTGATATTCCGGGCCGAAATTTTAAATCGAAAGATTCACTGGTTGAGCATTTAGAAGACTGTCGTCGGATGAATATCACAGTGGTACCCCCGGATGTTAACCACAGCGCTGTGGTGTTTCGTGTTGAACATTCAAGTACGAATGAAAAGCGGATTCATTTCGCGCTTTCAGCCATTAAGGGATGCGGTGGAGGAGCTGCCGACGCGATTGTCAGCGAACATCAAAAAGGCGGTCTATTCCGGAGTCTTTTTGATTTTTGTGAACGGATCGATTCTCGCTCAGTGAATCGCAGCACTATCGAGACATTAATTAAGGCGGGAGCATTTGATTCACTCGGTGCGCGGCGCAGTCAATTGGCAGCGGTGATTGAACGCGCCATGCAAAGTGGTGCTTCGGTTATGGATGATCGTCGACGGGGACAGGCGAATCTTTTCGAAGAGTTGGAAGAGCCGCAGGCGAATGATAAAGATGAGATCGGACTTCCTGATATACCGGATTGGGATGAACGCGAGCAACTTTCTGGAGAGAAAGAGGTCCTGGGTTATTATCTCAGTAGTCATCCGCTTGAGGAGTACAGCACGCTGCTTGCTGAGTACTGTTCGAACACGACGAATGATCTGAGAAAAATGGAGCACAGGTCCGACGTAGTCCTGGGAGGTATGCTTTCAGCGGTACGATTTTCCCATACAAAAAATCCGCGTCGTGGCCAGACAGAAACCAAGTATGCCATGTTTGACCTCGAGGATTTACAGGGAATTATACGCTGCATTCTTTGGCCGGATGCGTATGTGCACTGTGGACAATTGGTAGAAGTTGACTCCATGTTGCTTGTTCAAGGGACCGTAGACCGTCGCCCAGGAAGTGAAGAAGTGAATGTTATTGTCAGTGACCTCATTCCCCTAACCGAGGCGTCGCGGCGGTTTACGTCTCGAGTGAGGATTCAGGTCAATGAATCGCAAGAGAGTCTCATGCAATTAGAATCGCTACATGAAATTTTGAGGCACTATCCCGGAGAGTGTACTTTAGAACTTATGCTCTGCCTCGAAAATGGAATGCAGGTTCGCTGTAATTGCGAGGATATGAGGATCGAAAATAGTGAAGAAATGCGATCACGCGTTCAGGATTTGCTTGGGCCAAATCACTTACGGGCAACAGCGTCCTTGCCGAATCGTTCTCATCAGAATACGAACAGGCGTCGTCAACCGCCGGTCGCTTCCCACTGAAGGGGAGTCACAAAGGGTTTTTTAGGCGGTGTCGCGGCGCATTTCCGGGAGGACAAGTTGTAATTTGTCAATTCGTCGTAGGCTCGCCTGGGTGACCTCAATACGCAGTTTACCCCAGCGCACTTCTTCACCCACCATCGGAATATGGCCGAGTTGGCTGAACACAAACCCACCTATCGTGTCATAATCCCCATCCTCGGGAATTTCCAAATCAAAACGTTCATTGATTTCATCGAGATGAACACGGGCCAACACCTCGACCGTACGGTCATCGATAATACGAAATTCTTCTTCGGCTTCTTTATCGTACTCATCCACAATGTCACCAACGATTTCTTCCAGAACATCTTCAATGGAAACCAAGCCCGATACACCACCATACTCATCTAGAACGAGCGCCATATGATTCCGCGTTTGTTGAAACTCTTCCAGCAGATCGTCTAATCGTTTTGACTCTGGCACGTAATGCGGCGTTCGTAAAACTTCGCGTATTGTTGGTTTTACGTCGTCAGAGGCCAATAGTGGAAGTAAATCTTTGACGTAAAGGATGCCTACAATATCGTCCCGGGTCTTGCCGTGCACAGGGATCCGCGTGTGTGCGCTACCAATGACAAATCGAATGATTTTTTCCCAGGAGAGGTCAACCGACATCATCACGACATCCGTACGTGGAGTCATAACTTTAGCGACATCGACGTCGCTCAATTCCATCACGCCCTGAATCATTTCTCGCGCGTCTTCTTCCAGCAAGCCTTCCCGATGGCCTTCACTTACAATAGATCGAATCTCCTCCTCAAAAAGATGTTCTGTCTGTTCCGTTGGAGACCGACCGGCAAGTCGATGCATGATCGCATCGACACATCGTGCCATGAGGACAAAGGGCGCGAGAAGTTGGCTTAAGAATTTCCAGAAACGCCACGTATGAAAAAGGATGGGCGTTGCCCAGATCCGCGCGACCGTCCATGGGAGCCAAATGTTGAACATCAATAAAGAAAAACCAGCAAACGCAACGGTACTCCAGAAAACGGTTGGATCCTTTGGAGTGTTCCATCGTTCGTCTAAAAGAACGAGGAAAGATGTACTGACTGTAAAGAATGCCGTTGTGACTGCACTTAGACTTTCTATGCTGATTGCCACCTGATCATCGTACTCGAGTATTTCACTAAACTTGAGATCGGACGCATGTTTTCTGCAGAGTATTTCCAATTCGTGCCGTGAAAAATCGCGTAAAGCACGTGTGCCGATTGCAGCAATGAGCGTTACCGCCAGACTGATGCCAGCCATCCAATAAAGAGGATCGAGTGTCACGATTTAATAGTTTCCTTCAACACGTGGAAAGAGATCATCGTAGTGGATCCGGGGGGTCGGCACAGGGTGGTGTAGGGCAGTCGGACTTCGCTGTCACATTCAACGCACGGTTCCTCGCCACAAGCGTTGAATCTTCCGGATAAACGACATTCATCTTGGCAAGGATCGCTCTCTCATGGCATCGCATTTCGTCGCGTTCTTCCGCAGATTGATCTGAAAATCCTACGAGATGAAGTGTACCGTGAATTGCATAGAGCAAAAGTTCATCTTCTGTGTCCCAGCAGTATTCCTCGGCACGGTGCTTCGCTGTATCAAAGCTGATTGCGATTTCACCTTCCAGCACGTCGTCTGTATCGCTGGAAAGTGGAAAACTTAGCACGTCGGTTGTGTCATCGTGATCTAAATATTGCCGGTTCATTTTATGAATCGTCGGATCGGTAACAATGGCCAGTCCGATGATGGCTTGCTTGATCCCGTGTTCCTGGAGCACGAGGAGAATACCTTGCCGTAAGCGGTCCTGATCAACAGTTGCCTGCTGCGTCTGATTGCAAATATTGACAAGATGTGCCTGCTTTTTCACAGCGTCCTCATTTGCAGTGCCCTCTTAGGCGGTTCGTTGCCCTGGATATTTTACTCGACTATGGTAAACGGCAATCAGGGATTTCACCAGACTGTCCTGAACGATGCGGACTTCCTGTAGCGTGAGTCCACATTCATCAAGTTGTCCATCAAGTAATCGTTTCATCGCAATTTCCTCCACAAGATTTTCAATGCGTGACGGTGTCGGTTCGACGAGGACCCGACTGGCGCTTTCTACAGCGTCTGCGAGCATTAAAATACCAGCCTCTTTGGTCTGTGGTTTCGGACCTGGATAGCGGAACGCATTTTCATCTATTGTCGTTCCATCCGGATTCGCTTGCGAGTCTTCATTCGCCCGTTCGTAGAAATACTCGACGAGGGTCGTTCCGTGATGCTGCTGAATAAAGTCAATAATCGAACGTGGCAAATGATGTTGTCTCGCAAGATCCGCACCATCTTTTACGTGTGCGATAATAATGAGCGTGCTCATCGCCGGAACCAGAGATTCATGGCGATTGTTATCATCTCTCTGGTTTTCTACAAAATACTGAGGCTTTAACATCTTGCCGATGTCATGGAAATAGGATCCCACGCGCAAGAGTAAACTGCGAGCGCCAATACTTTCAGCAGCAGCTTCAGCCATTGAGGCAACGTTAATAGAGTGATTGTAGGTTCCAGGTGCGCGACGGACCAATTCCTGTAAGAGTGGGTGTGCGACATCACCAAGTTCCAAAAGGCTTATTTCGGTCAACACACCGAAAAGTGTTTCAATGAAGGGTAGCAGGCCCGTCATGGCAAAGCCGGACATCAATCCCCAAAGAAAAAACTTACCCGCGTCCAAAAGGATCGCCTGATCGAGGGGTTGTCCGTCTACGATATTCACCCCAACGGCGGTGAGCATTGCGACGACTCCTGCACCGAAGCCGACATAGACTAGCTTGACTCGACTCCGCACGCGGCGAAGCATTAAAATAGCTGTGGCTGTTGCCGCTACCAGAATCACAAACAGAGCGAGGCCTTGTCCTAAAAGAAGAACCACAATCAGGCCGACAGCCGCTGTGAGCAAAAGTGCGATCTCTTGGTTGTAAGCGATAGCGACGGTCATCCCGAAAAGCAGCATCGGAATAGCTTCCACACGCCATCGTCCAGCCAGATAGCAGACAACGACGGTGAGTACGGTGAGGGCAAGAAGCCTACCAAACCGCCGCAAATCGATGAGGATTTCTGGAAAGCGATAGAAAATAAACAGACCGCACAAGGTATAGATTGCCAGATACATTCCAAAAACCGCTAACAGTCGTACCAATATGGCCGTTGCTGTTAAATTTTCTACTTCTACATCATATTCAGCAGCGAGTAGTGCCATACTTTCACTATCGATGGAACGATCCGCTTTTGCTAACGCATCATCACCGGCATGATAAGGCGTAGCAAAGTCTTGAGGGATGATTTCGTTCGCCGCGGCATCACGAACTTCTTCCGCTCGCTGGTCGTCGTAGGCGAGGGTTACCGGGAGGCGGTCGTGGAGCCAGAGAGCGGCTCTTTTGGCAAGTTGTGGTGCAGCAATTCGATTCTCATCTTCTTCATTTGCCGGTCGATATTTGAGGGTCGTCGCAGTCGCAAGGTTGTTTTCGAGCCACGTAAAAATACGACCGGCAACTTCGAGTGAGGGCAACTGCTTTTCTAGGCGTTCGCGAATAATGGGTTTCACATCTTCAAGTCGTATATCCACGACGGGTACCTTTTCCGCCACTTTATTTTCATCCAAATCGAAAATAATGACCTCTTCACGATTCCCTTCAGAGACTTCATCGATTGGTTTTAAGTCGAGTAACAGACCGCGACGCTCAAATTCTCCGAGTGTTCCGGCCAGAACGGTTTGGAGATTTTCTAGCGATTCAGAAATAAGTAACTGCCGAAATTTTTCAAGGGTTTCGAAGTCGTTGTTTTTTGCTTTTCCCCCATCCCGATCTGCAGGAAGAAAGTGATTCCAGATCTTCGCCAGTTCATCCTTCGATACCTTCGCTTGTTTTAAAGTAGCAAGGTCATCGATGAGATTTCCCCGAAGTTTTTTTAGCGATTCGGGATGGTTGGTATAGACCTGTCTTGCTTCCTTGCGCTCCGCTTCGCGAATTGTATCTTCGAGGCCCGTAAGTTCGCGCTGTAAATCTTCGGCCAAGGCCAGTTTTGCAGTTGCAATCTGCACATCTCTAACTTCGACGCGTTCTCTGGCATCCCACTCACGCTGGGGATAAATAAGAATCTCAGTCTGATTGCCTTCCTCTTTTTCCAATTTTTCCAGTAAGCCGTGTTTATCAATCTCGGCGAGTACCTTTTGAATTGCGGCATCGAACTGCAGTTGACGAGATCCCTGCAGCGCCGCTTGAAAAGCGCGAAAAGCAGCTTCCCACTCTCGGGAAGCCTCGAGCATATCGTCTGGAGAGGCAGACTCTTTAGAATCTGGTGGAGAATGGAAATGTGCCCAGATTTGTTGAATGTCTTCATCGAAACTTTCTGCCGCAATAATTTTTGTAATTTCCGAAAGCAGCTCTGTCTGGAGTGATTTAATTGCTTGTGGATTGTTGACATAAACCTGCCTTGCATCACGACGGGCATTCTCGCGTTCGCGCTCAACCTTGCCCGGATTGGGAACGTTAAAATCGACGCTCGCCACAATATCGCGGACCGGCGTATAGCCTTCACGATAAGAAAATGGCGGGATCCATGCCTGCGTTGCGATCACCATGACGATGGTCGCTAGGACACAGAGAAAGACCCGCAGAAGAACGTCCCCTCGGGTAATGGACGACCAGATCTGTGTAGAAAGCTTTGGAATAGGATCCAAGCCCGAAACCCGATGACCACGATGTCTTTTTGACGAGCCAGAATTCACTTTTGTTTTTCTTTCCCCGAGATCGTTTTAATGTCGTCGTATGCGCGGACAATATCCTGTACAAGTCGGTGTCGAACAATGTCTAACTCGGTTAATTCGACACTTCGAAAGCCATCGATGTTACGGAGTCTCGTCACTGCATCCACGAGCCCGCTTTTCTGATGTGGTGGCAGATCGATCTGAGTAATATCTCCGGCGACCACGATTTTAGAACCGATTCCCATACGCGTTAAAAACATTTTCATTTGAGCAACCGAAGCATTTTGAGCCTCATCGAGTATGATAAATGCTTCGTTGAGGGTTCTGCCCCGCATATAAGCTAACGGGATGACTTCGATAACATCTTGTTCGGTGTATCTCTTAAACTGTTCATAATCAATGATATCGCGCAGCGCATCTAAAAGGGGGCGAAGATAGGGATTAATTTTTGCTTCGATGTCCCCCGGTAAAAATCCGAGGCTTTCCCCCGCCTCGACTGCGGGTCGAACAAGGACAATTTTTTTAATGGCTTCTTTTTTGAGTGCAGCCACGGCCATGGCCACTGCCAAAAAAGTTTTTCCAGTTCCTGCCGGACCGATCCCAAAAACCAGTTCATGGTTTGCGATGGCATCAACATATTGTTGTTGGCCCGCAGTTCGAGGATGAATCTGTCGGGCATCGGCAAGAATTCCGATGGGGGGTTGTTCAGCAACTCCTGGCGTTGCTTGGCTTACATGGGAGAGAATGTCGTTTACATCCTCTGAGAATAAGGCGCCCCGAAGATGCAACCGCTGTTGGAGTTTTTCGATCACTTGCGTTGCCTTGCGTACAGCATCTTCGCTGCCCGCAACATGGATCGATCCATTGCGCGTGATTACAGTCACCCCCAGCGTCTCCCGGATCTGCCGAAGGTGGCGATCGCTGGGGCCGAAAAGTGGCATCAGGACTTCAGGGTCGGCGACCGAAATCGTTGCTTCAAACATCAACAAAAAACGGCGGCAGAGCCACCGTAACCGAGTGTGAGCAACCGCTCAACGTGTTCATTCCTCAACTATAACGGATCGGCTCCCCAATAGGCCAGCCTTAGCAGGAATACTGCTAACTGATAGCCAAATAGGAAGTTAGGAGCCCCTTCTTTTCAGCTTTTTATGCCAATGGATTTCATTTTGGCGTTTGCGGGCAAAGAAACGTCGGAGTGGGCTACCCCCTACAGTTGCGCGCCGCGAGGGTCCACTCAAAAGAAATGCACTCCACGCGAACAGCGGGTATCGTGCGCCGCGCGTTAAATTAATACCAGCAGCCAGAAGATATAGCTTATCGGACCGGCCAACAGTAACGAATCGATCAGGTCCAATACGCCCCCAAAACCTGGTAGCCAGCCACTCGAGTTCTTTTGCTGGGCATTCCGTTTGAGTAAAGATTCAGCAAGATCTCCCAAAACGCCAGCTGCTCCTACCAGCAGTCCATATGCCACCAGTTGCCACCAGGGAAAAGGAGGCATTTGTACATGGATCCACGTAGGTACCAGTCGGAATGCTAGAAAAGCTCCACCGACTGAAAAAAGGAGTCCACCTAGGACGCCTTCGATTGTTTTTCCTGGGCTGAGTCGTGGCGCCAATCGATGCTTTCCAACGAGTCGGCCTACCGTGTATGCTCCAATATCCCCCATCTTCACGGTGAGTAATAGGCTGATCAGCGGGAGACTTTTCCATTGGTCATCGCTTATAAAGCGTAGCAGAATAAGCACACTGATTAACATCCCGATATAAAAAATACCGAGGACTGAAAGTCCCAGGCTCAGTATTCCATTGCTTTCTGTTTTGAAAAAAACGACTTCGACAACAATGGCGAGTATACAAGAACCCAGATATGCCATGAGCACAATCCCAAGGTGCACCAGAGGACAGTCCCATGGCTGGATCAGACAAAAATAGGGGACTCCACTTGCCAGAACTACAAAGAGGCTGCCGCAATAAACCACCGCGGGCCGCGCTCTACAATCTGCAAAAGTTGTCAGGCGGATAAATTCGCCACTCGCCAACAAGGTCACAAGGAGCGAGATAGGGAAGAGGATGATCCCAGGTTGCGCTACGATCGTGTCGAACCAAAAGAGCCAAATGAGGGCTAAAATCAGCAGGGTTCCTAGTGATAATCGCCAGCGTAACACGGTTACTTGGAATCCGATCTGCCGATTTTACAACGCTTCCGTTCTCGGCAGCACGAAAGCGACGCAGTACCCTCTTCACCAAGCCGAGGGACCCCACTCCAGCTGATCACCACGCTTTGGTCTTTGCTCTGACTTAAGTATTCAGCCCGCCGAAACGCCGCTCACGGTTCGCAAATTCCTTAATAGCACTGTGCAGATCGTGTTCGCGAAACTCCGGCCAGCAGCGATCCGTTACCCAAATTTCCGCATAACTTATTTGCCAAAGTAAAAAATTACTGATTCGCATTTCACCAGCAGTTCTAATGAGCAGATCGGGATCGGTCATCCCAGTCGTATAAAGACGCTGGTTGATAACGCTTTCCGTTATTTGTTCGGCCTTGAGGTTTCCCTTTTGCACCTCTTGGGCAATGTTTTTCACCGCGTCAATAAGCTCCGTTCGTCCTCCATAGTTAATGGCTAGGCAAAGTCGCATTCCTTTGTTGCCACGACTCATAGCAATCGTCTCATCCATTTCCGCCTGCACAGAGGTAGGGATTCCTTCTCGACGACCGATGGTCGAGACGCGGATATCATTGTGCATGATCGTAGGTCGTTCTTCGACCATGTATTGCTCGAGCAGATACATCAAAAAATCGAGTTCTGCCGAAGGACGTTTCCAGTTTTCGCTGGAAAGACAGTAGAGGGTGAGTTGCTCAATGCCAATGCGAGCCGATTCCTCGACTATCGTTCGCACACTTTCAACTCCCTCACGATGTCCTTCGACGCGAGGCAGGCCCTGCCGCTGAGCCCATCTTCCATTTCCATCCATGATTACCGCGATATGCACGGGCCATTGGGGCCGATCGACACCCGCCAAAGAGGAAGGCACAGTCCCGGCTCTAAGAGCGCTTTCGGCAGTACTGGAGTTTGTTACAGACACGATATTTTCATTTTTGCAGGCAAAACGCGGTCTCGTCAAACGGTACCCTCAACCTGCCATTAAACGGAGCCACAACGCTCGATATTTGCCCCACAGAGAATCGTTTGTTTTCGCTCCGGCCCAACCGAAACAAAAGTTATGGGGCGTTTTACGTATTGGCTGATAAATTCAAGATATTGTCTTGCCGCTTGTGGCAAATCTTCAAAATGACGGACATCCTCGATATTTTCCTCCCATCCGGGCAGCGTTTCATAGATCGGCTGCGCATCGCGTAGTTGATCGACATGGCTTGGAAAATCGATTGTTCTTTTTCCGTTGATTTCATAGGCCGTGCATACCTTGAGTTCTTTCAGTCCACTGAGAACATCCAGCAGCATAATCGCTAATTCATCAATTCCGCCCAGACGCACAGAGTAGCGGATTGCGACGCCATCAAGCCAACCACATCTACGGGGTCTGCCCGTCACGGTGCCGTACTCATGGCCTCTTTCCCGTAGATATAACCCAGCTTCGTTGTCTTGCTCACTGGGAAAAGGGCCGCCTCCTACCCGTGTGGAATATGCCTTGACAACGCCGATGATACGGTCGATGAAGCGCCCTGCCACTGCTGAACCAGCGGAAACGCCAACTCCCGAACTGTTGCTGCTAGTGACAAAAGGAAATGTGCCGTGGTCAATATCTAACAGGGAACCTTGTGCCCCTTCGAAGAGTATCTGTTTTCCGCTTTCAACGGCATTCAGGAGGTAACAATTTGTATCACCCACATAAGGCTTTATCCGCTCGGCATATTCAGCATACTCTTGATAGATGGCCTCTGCATCTAAGGTGTCCCGTAGCGAGTTGTCGAGCGCAGACAACAACTTCTGTTTTACAGCAACAATATGTTCTATACGGTCCTTGAGCGTTGGCCGGAAAAGGTCTCCAAGTCGCAGAGCATAGGACCGGCCGACTTTATCGCGATAGCACGGCCCAATTCCTCGCTGTGTAGTACCGATGTTCTCTCCATCAGCGGTCGATTCATTCAGGAGGCGGTCTTCTGACATGTGCCAGGGGAAGATGACATGCGACCGATCACTAATTAGCAAATTCTCTCCAACGACCACACCCCGAGCGACGAGGCCATCGATTTCACCTAGAAGCGTTTTGGGATTGATGACGACCCCACCGGTCACAACACACTGGACGCTTGATGTAAGAATTCCACTGGGAATCAGGGAAAGTTTATAAGTTTCTGGCCCGACAACGACGGTATGACCAGCATTGGCTCCTCCTTGGTAGCGAACGACAACTTCGTGTTGTTCGGTCAACAGATCGACCAACTTGCCTTTCGCCTCGTCCCCCCACTGCAATCCGATAACAGACGTTCCAGGCACGCGCACGATCTCCTTAAATGCAGATAAGAGCAGTTTGCGGGACGGAGCCCTAGGATAGGGGCACGGCACAGCGTTCCCTGGTGCAAACCCACGAGTCTATCCGGTGCGAAAAGGACTGACAAGAACTGCAGTCTAAAACGCGATAAATTCCATGGTTCGACGAAAGTAAATCAACGTGTGAGGAGCCAATATCTTACTGTGTCACTTAACCTTGAGGAAATTGGCGACAGTATTCATACATCGCGATAGCGGTGGCCGTTGCCGCATTATGGCTAAAAGGCAGCCCATAGACTGGTATTTCAACCACCTCATCGACCATGGCCAGCACGGCTTCTGGAAGGCCATTTCTCTCGTTCCCCACAATTAAAGCAGTCTGCCTGCTAAACCCGTATGTGTAGAGTGAATGGGATGTAGATGCCTGCTCGAGACCCACGAGGCGGTACCCGTCATTGCGTAAAGTCTTCAGGAGTGGCAGGAGTGAACGGTGCATCGAAATTTGCACCCGATCGACCCCATCGCGAGCAATTTTTTCGATCACCCGACCGGTACCCGCATAAAAGACTTTTGAAACTCCACAACATCCGCAGGTTCTCACAATCCGGGAAAGATTGACATTGCTCCGCATCGGTCCACAAACGACAACAAGTTCACGCGGTCGACCCAACGGATCCGGATTTTTATGGCGCTGATGGAGTCGGTTGCCCACTCCTGCTTCCGCTGAATCACGCGCCACTCAGCTGTCCTCCCGCTAGGCGGTTTCCCGTTTCAATGCAAGAAGCTTTGCAGCCTGCACGATGCTCTAAGGAATCGGCCACCCCCCCGGTCCCACGCGATGCCCCAGATTCTCAAGGCATCGCTGGATCGGCGACGGAACTGTTTTCCGTTTACTCAACGAGGCTGCTGCGGTCGATGCCGACTGAGGTCGAGATCACCGAAGCGGACAGCGCGCTCACTTTCAGGAATACCATCGAAAACGAGCATCAAAAGGCGCTCGAAGTTACCAGGAAGAATGCGATAGAAATTATGTTTCCCATCTCTTCGTGGATCGACGATCCCCGCATTACGGAGCATTCCCAGGTGATGACTCACTGCCGGTTGGCTGAGTTGCAGTAACTCGCACAGTGCCCGAACATGCAGTTCCTCGGCTTGACTTAGGCTATACAAAATCCGTAATCGGGTTTCATCCGATAGGAGTTTGAAAATCCGCACAAGGTCTTTTGCGAGTTTATCCTGCAACTTGCCGACAGTCGGTGATTCGGCGGACGGATTTACACCAATTGGTGCAACCGTCTTATCGAGTTGAAGGGAAGTGTCGGTTGGTAAAATTTTCGTTCCATCTGTTTTAGTGGCTGTTGCAGTCACAATCAAATTCCTTTCCATACCGAGATGATTTTCTTGGTTTGCGATTGCATCCTTCTTTAGCTTTAGTGTGGATGAGGCAAGACAAACGAAAGGTAACTATGAAACCCAAAGCTTGTTTTATGTTGTTGGTCGATTCACCGCGACAGCCACAAAAAAAGTTACTGAAACAGATCACGATAACAGTCATCCAGGAGAGCGCACTGGGCGCCTCCCACTGGGCGTCATTGTAACTACCATCGGAGTGGAAGGAAATGATTTGCAGAACAAGAAAGCTTTTTTTAGGAGAAAATATTTTTATGACTCCCAGGTCCCGAAGGCCTTGACAGAGGTTGGTGAAAGCATAGTCTTTCTGCATGCTATCGCTTTCGGGGTGGGGGAGGTTGTTGTCTTTCGTAGGTGTTTTTAGGATAGAGGGGCTTCCCGGTAGCCCGGTGGGCTACTCGACCAACAGGTAGGTGGTCGCCGACCGTTCACTCAATCGGCCGGAACTCCTGATGCCTCAGACAATCCGTAAGCTGTTTCCGCCAGCGGCCTTTGTCGCTTTTATCGGTGCAATTTTCTGGGCGACCTCTCTCGGTACGCTCCCTCCGGCTGAGTTTACTTTCAATAATGGGACTGAGATTAAGTCTCTCGACCCAGCTCAGGTGACAGGGTCTCCTGAAGGTCGCATTGTCCGCGCTTTGTTTGAAGGGCTCTATCGTCCTGACGCTAAAACACTCGAGCCGCGACCGGCGATGGCTCTGACGGCCGACCCCAAGGAGATTCTCACAGAACAGGGCAAAATTTACACCTTCCCGCTCCGTAGGGACGCCGTGTGGTCCGATGGCAAGCCCGTGACTGCCGAAGATTTTCGTTGGTCCTGGCAGCGGCTGTTGCATCCAGAGACAGGTTCCCAATACCACTTTGTTTTGTCTGCCTACGTTGTGAATGCTGCTAAGTACAATGCCGGAATTGTCGACCCCGGAGATCAGGTAGAAATAGAACTGCCAAATCGACTACGATCGCAACAGTTGTTTCCCAGAGGGAAGATGCTGTACGGCAAATTGCTGGAGATTGAGCGGCCAGATGCGTCGGGTGTTTCAGAGATACAAACAGAGAACGAAAAATCGGAGAGTAAAAGAGAATGGATTTATACGGTACAAGTCGATGGGGTGAAGCGGAGATTTAGTCAGCACCCACCCCCAGGCCAAGCTGTCGAAAAATGCCTTCATCTTTTACTCAACTTCAACCAGGTCGGTATCCGGGTACTTGAGCCCTATCGATTGCAGGTTGAACTTAAAAGCCCAACGCCTTACTTCCTCTATCTGATGCAGTTTTATGTGACGGTTCCAGTGAATCGAACCTGTATCGAACGCTTTGGCTATCCGGATTGGATACGACCCGAAAATATCGTTGTTAATGGCCCCTTTCAGATCGATTTTCGGCGGTTGCGTGATCGTATTCGCCTTAAAAAAAATGATCGGTATTGGAATGCATCCGCAGTTCAGTTGCAAACGGTGGATGCCCTTGCAGTCGAGTCAAGCACGACGGGGCTCAATATGTATCTGGATGGCGATGTCGATTGGATGCCATCTCCCCCGAGTGAAGTGATTCCACATCTTAAGGGTCGTCGCGATTATCATTCGATAGCGTCGCTTTCCATATATTTTTATAGGTTGAATGTTACCCGAAAGCCATTTGATAACCCCCTGGTTCGCATGGCGCTGAGTCGTGCGATTGATCGGAAACGGATCTGCAAGGCAATTTTACGGGCGGGCCAGGAGCCGGCTTACAGTCTCGTACCCCCTGTGTTGCCCGATTATCCTGCGGCGGAGTCTCCCGACTACGACTTGAAGGCCGCTCGACGGTTGCTAGCCCAAGCAGGCTATCCAGGTGGGCGAGGTCTGCGGAGTATTGAAATTCTGTTTAATACATCCGATGGTCATCGAAAAATTGCCGAGGCCATCCAACAGGATTGGCAGCGGTTGGGTGTCGATGTTCGCTTGCGAAATTTGGAGTGGCAGACCTATTTGTCGACCACGCGAAAAATGGAATACGATGTGGCCCGGGCAGGCTGGATTGGCGACTATCCCGACCCGAACACCTTTCTCGATCTTTTTGTGACCGGTGGTGTCCAGAATGAAACGGGTTGGGGAAATCGTGCGTTCGATCAACTGATTGATCAAGCGACTCAAGAGGCCGATCCCGATAAGCGAATGCAGATTTTGCATCAGGCAGAAGAAATAATTATGGGTGAATTGCCTGTGTTACCCATTTATTTTTATGTGAGTACAAATCTCGTCAAGCCTTATGTCCGAGGCTTTTTTAGCAATAGCCAGGACCTCCATCCTTTAACGTCGATATCGATTGATAAGGTGGAGCAAAAAAAAGACCGCTCAAGGCGGGATGGAACATGATCATATTTTTGGCCCGCCGATTCCTTTGGTTTCTGCTGACTCTTTGGGTGGTTTTTACAGCCTCGTTTTTTCTGATGCGGGCAGTTCCCGGAGGTCCTTTTGACGGGGAGCGTAAACTCGAACCGGACGTCAAGCAGGCGATCGAAAGACGCTATCGCGTGAATGAACCTCTTGTGAATCAATACGCCTACCATCTCGGGATGGCTGTCGGTGTACTCACGGAGGAGGGGAAATTTCGTCTTGGGCTTCCAGATCTTGGACCGAGTTACCGTATCCGAGACTACAGCGTCAATCAGATTATTGCCCAGGGACTGCCCGTATCGGCCTCTCTCGGGATCTTGGCGCTTGCTTTCAGTTTAGTGGTGGGCCTATCGGCTGGCATTATTGCGGCCCTTCGTCGACAAACGTGGGTGGATACGAGCGTGATGCTTCTGGCAACGACGGGGATGGCGGTCCCTAATTTCTGGATGGCCGGAGTTTGCATTCTGCTCTTCGTATTCATGATCCCGCTGTTTCCAGCTGCGGGATGGGGAAGTGTTTCCAATTTGGTATTACCTGCCTTTTGTCTCGGTGCTCCTTATGCGGCCTACATTGCCCGCTTAACGCGTACCGGGATGCTTGAGGTTTTGCATCAGGATTATATTCGGACGGCCCGTGCAAAAGGGCTGACCGGTTCACGGGTTATTCTGCGCCATGCTCTCAAAGGAGCGCTGCTTCCAGTGGTATCTTTTTTAGGGCCGGCTGCCGCTGGAATTCTTACCGGCTCACTCGTCATCGAAAAAGTTTTTCATCTTAGTGGAATCGGAAGTTATTTTGTGGAGGCTGCGTTGCAGCGCGATTATCCATTGGCCATGGGTGTGGTACTTATTTACACGGTGGTTCTTTACATGATGAATGTCATTGTTGATATCTCCTACGCGATTATGGATCCACGCATTAAGTTGCAATAATTTATGTCGCCGAAAATCGAAAAAATGAGTTTGCAGTTGAATCACCAGGATTGGGAAAAAGTGCTTTCCGAAGCAGCGCAATTGCAGGGTGTTTCATTAGGCCGCGATGCATGGCGACGCCTGCGAAGGAATCGGAGTGCTATGCTTTCGTTAGGTTTTTTGATTCTGCTGGCAATCAGTTCGTTTCTGGTCCCTCTCCTACCGCTGCAAAGCCCCCAGATCCAATATCCCGAAGAGCGAGCATTTTGCGCTCCAAATTTACATTCGGTCTCCCTGCGTGTGGTGGCTGGCGCGGAGGCAGATGAAATCCTCTTAACGCAGGCGTTGGCCGAGCAGAGCAAGCGGATCAGATCTCTGCAGCAGCAGTCCCGGGCCGCAACGGCTCAGAAGGCCACGGCTGAGCAACGAGCCATTGTCAGAGAAAAAATCGCCGCAGAGCAGGAGGGAACGCGGAAGGTTTTCAATCAACTCTGGGCAACACCTAATGCCTGGGATCGTTTGCTCATTTATGCCCGGCTGGCAATTTTTGGAGACTGGTGTCTGCCGAGTCTCTGTGGCACCGATGATTTCGGCCGTGACCTTCTTTCTCGATTGCTATGGGGATCGCGGGTGTCGCTGCTGGTCGGGATTGTGGCGACAGCCGTCTCGCTGGTGATCGGGGTGAGCTATGGCGCTACGGCCGGTTATTTGGGTGGGCGAATCGATAATTTAATGATGCGGCTGGTCGACATCCTGTACTGCATTCCTTTTATTTTTGTCGTCATTTTTATCATTTCCATTCTTGACGAAGATCAGATCAAACAGCAGTTACTTGCCTGGGGCATCGATAAAACGGTTATTTTCTATTTTGTGATTGGTGCCATTTATTGGCTGACAATGTCTCGCGTTGTACGCGGGCAAGTTTGTTCTCTGCGTAATGAGCAATTTATCGATGCGGCGCAGACGGTAGGCGCCAGCACCGGAAGAATTATTGTCCGACACCTCATCCCAAATTTATCAAGTATTGTGATTGTTTATCTCACGCTGACGATTCCCAGTGTGATGCTTTTTGAAGCGTTCTTATCTTTTCTGGGGCTTGGAGTGGATCCGCCACGGGTCTCTTGGGGAATCCTTGCTGCCGAAGGAGTCCGTGTGATTACCCCGCTGCAGAATTTGTGGTGGTTGGTGGTTTACCCAGGATTGGCTCTGGGGCTAACGCTTTTGGCGCTGAATCAATTGGGCGATTCACTCCGGGATGCCCTCGATCCGCGGCTCAAAAATCGCTAGGTGAAGGATGAACGAAAAAATTCTTGAAGTAAAAGATTTGCAGGTTCGCTTCGACACTGAAGAGGGGTGCGTTCAGGCGGTCGATCGCGTTAATTTCACACTCCACCGCGGTGAAACTCTCGGTCTGGTGGGTGAGTCGGGTTGTGGAAAATCGGTCACCAACCTCGCCGTATTGGGGCTCGTCCCCTCCCCTCCGGGCAAGATTTACGGGGGGGAGGTCCTCTATCGCGGGAAGGATTTATTACGGATGTCCGCCTCGGAATTGTCTCACATTCGTGGGAATCGCATCGCGATGATTTTCCAGGATCCAATGACTTCGCTTAATCCTTACATGACGATTGCGGATCAGTTGACTGAGGTCACCATGCTGCATCTTGGTCATACGCGTCGGGAAGCCATGCGACATGCGATTGAAATGCTCGGTAGCGTTGGGATCGCCTCCCCCGATCGAAGAATTGATGAATACCCACATCAGTTTTCAGGAGGTATGCGACAGCGTGTGATGATTGCCATGGCACTCACCTGCCAACCGGAAGTGTTGATTGCTGACGAGCCAACCACTGCCCTGGATGTTACGATTCAGGCACAGATTTTAGAACTGATGAAACAATTGCAAGCTGCAGAGGGTACGGCGATCATCATGATCACGCACGATATGGGCGTGGTTGCCAGTATCTGTCATCGCGTCGATGTAATGTATGCCGGTCGAATCGTTGAGCAGGCCACCTGTGAGGAACTTTTTAAACATCCTCGACACCCCTACACCTTAGGTCTCCTCGAATCGGTTCCCCGAATTGAAAAGTCGTCTGCAGGACGACTGGAAGCAATCGATGGCCAGCCTCCCGATTTGGTCGCCTTGCCCGCAGGCTGTGCATTTGAGCCACGTTGTCGCTTTTCAGAGGAGCGATGTATTGACGAGAGACCGATTTTGCGACGCGTGACTTCTTCGAGCGAGACCGCCTGCTTTTTCGACTTAGAGAATCACTCACAGGGTTCCTCCACGGGAGGCTCCGATGGTTGAGCAGAGGCAGGAATCGGTGGCAGATACTGCATCGCTTTTAGAAATTGATGCACTGAAGGTCTCTTTTCCGGTAAGGAGAAAATGGGGCCAGCCACAGCAATTTATTCGTGCAGTGGACGGAGTCAGTCTTGCGCTTCGAGAAGGAGAAACATTCGGTTTAGTGGGAGAATCGGGTTGCGGGAAATCAACCCTCGCCCGCGCAGTACTTCGCCTTGCGCCTATTGAATCTGGAAAAATTGTCTACCGAGGTCAGCGGATCGAACACCTGACGACAAGACAAATGCGACCACTGCGTCAAGAAATGCAGATGATTTTTCAGGATCCCTTTGCGTCTCTGAACCCTCGTATGACGGTGGGACAAATTGTCACCGAACCGATGACTATTTTTGATCTTCACACGAAGTGTGACCGTCACCTGGAAGCCATGCGATTGCTGGAACTGGTTGGTCTCAATCCGCGTTATTTGAAACGTTATCCGCACGAGTTCTCGGGAGGACAGCGACAGCGGATTGGCATTGCCCGGGCTCTGGCCGTTTCACCTCGAGTGATTCTTTGTGATGAACCGGTTTCTGCGCTGGATGTCTCCATTCAGGCACAGGTGATCAATTTACTTCAAGAATTGCAGCAAAAACTTGGACTAACTTATTTATTTATCGCTCACGATTTAGCTGTTGTGCGTCATATTGCGGATCGGGTAGGAGTGATGTATTTAGGTCGTCTCGTCGAGGTCGCGGAGACAGAGTCACTCTACAGCGATCCACGCCATCCCTATACACGCGCCCTGCTTTCCAGTTCACCTGTTCCTGATCCGGTCGCAGAGCGGCGGCACAAGCGAATCATGTTGCCTGGAGAGGTTCCGTCACCTGAAAATGAGTTTACAGGTTGCCGTTTTTATGACCGCTGTTTAATTCGAGAAGCGAGTTGCCAGCAGCAGGATCCTCGTCTGGAAGGTAGTGGGCACCGCGTAGCATGTCAGTTTGCATGGGATGAAGATCGAGTTTCAGACGTCTGAAAACGACCTTCATGGAGCTAGGCACAGATTCTCTGCGGTGTGTCGGTAGGGAAGGAAACGTTCAATCGCTGCTGGGAGGGGCACCTTCGGCAACGCAGTATTCAACGCGGAGGGGCATCAGTCGCTGCAGTCTCTCGCACGAAGTACTCCCCTGCTGGCAAAGAGGAATGCAGAGGCTTGCTCGAGATCGACCCCGCAAAAGGCTGTTTTTGGGGTCAAGCTGCAGGACAAGATCATTGGTCCGAGCCGACTCAAAATCGACCCAAGGTTTGAATTGGCGGCGACCAAAGAGAGTGCGCTCGATTCCTTCACTGTTGAGGCGATACGTTACAGGAACGAGTAACTGACCCACGATCAGCACGAGAAGAAAACCCACGAAAATTGCCAGGAAGCCTTTCCCAGTCATAAGACCGACAGCACTGACAATAATCAGAAGAAGGCCTAAGAATCTCAAGCCATTGCCGAGGCGACCGTCAAAATCACCCCTCAGGCGATGAAAAGAACTTGTCCATTCCAAAGGAGCGACGGCAACACCGGGGAGAATCGCCGTTGTGGTTTTTGTCGAACTCTCAGAAGTTGTGGGAATGTAGTCTGTCATCGTGCCAGGGGCAGGCATGCTTGCGAGGCATCCATTGATTGGATCGTTGTCAGTCGAGGTGAATTATTTGATCCAGCCATCTTTTTCAAAGGCAAGCATGGCCTTCGCTTCATCGCTATAAATATCCATGAGTTTTTGAAGATTCATCAGTTGAAAAACTTCCATAATTTCAGCCGAGATATTTGAAAGCTTCAAATTAATTTTATTTCCCTTGCATTTTTTATAGAGCGTGATAATTTTTCCGATCATCGATGAACTCATAAAGCGAACGCCTTGGAAATTAATGAGGAGCATATTGTTTTCAGCGCGTTCCATCGCAGCCAGTAGCTCACTCCCTACTTCACCGATCATTCGCTCATCGAGGAGTTTTACCTCATGAATATATGCGATAATAACGCCTCGATTTTTCTGTGTGACTACGGTTGCCATCGTCGTTGACCTCAGTTCTATATTCCTCGAGCGTAGAGACAAAAGCCATCAAAATAGATCAAGAAATTTTTCGATTTACGATTTTTCCCAGGAAACACCACGAGGTTGGTCCACAATTTCACCAATCAACCAACTGTCAATCTTGTGATCCTTCAACTGTTGACGGATGCTTTCGGCATAAAAGGGACTAACGACAAAGACTAAACCGACCCCCATGTTAAAGACCCGTTCCATTTCCGCATCATCAATCTCGCCCAATTCCTGAATCCATCCAAAAACAGGCGGAACCGACCAACTCGTGCGATTAATTCTTGCGTGTTTATCCGGTGGTAGGATCCGTTCAAGATTTTCGAACAGTCCCCCCCCCGTAATGTGCGCAATCCCGTGGACGACATGTTTCACCCGGTAATGGGAAAGGATCGATCGCACGGCACGGACATAGATGCGGGTGGGTTGCAATAAGGCCTCACCGGCCGTCTGGGCAAGCGATTCGACGTAAGTCTCCTTTTGGAGGCCCGCTTTTTCAAACACGACTTTACGAGCAAGGCTGTAGCCATTTGAGTGCAGTCCCGAGGAGGCCAGCCCCAGGATGTGGTCGCCCGCGCTAATACTCGTTCCATCGAGCAAGCCATTTTTTTCTGCCACGCCTATACAAAATCCGGCAAGATCGTAATCGCCAGGAGAGTAAAGGTCGGGCATGATTGCTGTTTCTCCTCCTAAGAGCGAACAGTCGGCCTGTAGGCAGCCCTCAGAAATTCCTTCGACAAGTTGTTCGAGACGGACCGGATCGTCATGCGACATTGCAATGTAGTCGAGAAAGAAAAGCGGTTCTGCTCCGCAGCAAATGGCATCGTTGACACTCATAGCGACCAAATCGATTCCAACCGTATCATGCTGATCCATCACTTGTGCAACTTTGAGTTTGGTCCCCACACCATCGGTGCACGCAACTAAAACCGGATCTTCGTAATTGCGAGCAAATAATTTATTGGCAAAGTCAAGTTGAAAGAGGCCAGCGAAGCCACCATCGGCACTGAGTACACGGGGTGTGTAGGTCCGATGGAGCAGGCGTGGAAGACGGGCCATTGACTGACGGTAGAGATCTAAGTCGACCCCTGCATCTTTATAGGTAGACTTAGCCATGCCGAGTGATCCGCGCGATGCAGAGTTTAAAAACAAAACGTGAGTGCGGAACAATAATGCCGTTGCCGATGGCATTCTCCCCGAAAAAGAATCAGCACTCGAATCCAACAGACTAGAATATTAAGGTGATTTGTGGGAAGACTCAAGATGCCGCCGCATTTAGAATTTGCCAAAATAGGAAAGTAAGAGTCGATTATGCGACAGGGTCAAGATCAGCAGACGGAACAAGCGGTTCAGCCACATCCAAGAAGCAGCGATGCCTTTGCACGGGCTGGAAGGTGCATCCCGGGTGGAGTCAACAGTCCTGCCCGGGCCTTTGGAGCTGTAGGCGGTACCCCGCGGTTTATTGCGCGGGCGGAAGGAGCCTATATCTTCGATTTGGATGGTGTGCGTTACATTGACTACGTCGGTTCATGGGGCCCAATGATTTTGGGGCATACACACCCTGAGGTTCTTAAAGCGGTGCAGGCAGCGGTAGAAAAAGGAACGAGTTTTGGTGCGCCCACCGAATCGGAAACGGATCTTGCGGAACGAATTATTGCGGCAGTGCCCTCAATTGAAAAAGTTCGTCTCGTCAATTCAGGGACGGAAGCGACGATGAGTGCGATTCGACTGGCGCGAGGCTACACGCGTCGCGACAAGATTATTAAGTTTTCAGGGAATTATCATGGACATGCCGATAGTCTATTGGTTGCTGCGGGAAGCAGTGCAGCAACTTTGGCTGTCCCTAATTCACCCGGAGTGACGCAGGGATCAGCAGCCGATACGATCATTTTGGCCTACAACGATCCTCGGGCTGTCCAAGCAGCCTTCGCGGAGCAAGGGCATGAGATTGCCGCGGTGATTCTCGAGCCAGTCGTGGGAAATATGGGATGCGTCCTTGCCGAAGACGCATTCCTGCAGGTGCTTCGAGAGGAGACCCGTAAGTTCGGATCACTCCTCATTTACGATGAGGTGATGACCGGTTTTAGAGTGGCTTTCGGGGGAGCACAATCCCTTCAAGGCATCACGCCCGATCTGACAACGCTGGGCAAGATTGTTGGCGGCGGATTACCTGCGGCGGCCTATGGGGGTCGCGCTGAAATCATGGACCATATTCTTCCGGCGGGTGATGTTTTCCAAGCGGGTACCCTCAGTGGTAACCCCCTGGCGACCGCAGCAGGCAATGCCATCCTGCGTGAACTGGCCGATCCGGCGGTTTATGAGCGGCTTGAGATGCTCAGCGCACGCCTGCATCAGGGGCTCGATCGGGCTGCCGAGAAGATTCCGCATACGGTTGCCCGAGTTGGCAGTATGTTGACGCTCTTTTTTAATTCGGAGCAGGTAACAAGCTGGGCGGTGGCAGAAAAGTGTGATACGGCTCAATTTGCCCAATATTTTCACGGAATGCTCAACCAGGGGATCTATCTGCCGTGTAGCCAGTACGAGGCAATGTTCGTTTCCGCTGCGCATACCCAAGAGGATATTGAGAAAACAATTTCAGCCGCCGAAGAAGTTTTTGCAGACTGGACCTGAACCGATTTCAAATCTGGCTTTGTGCGGCATGTCGCTGTTCGGTGATCGCAATTGCTTTGAGTAAGCCCCGGGCCTTATTGAGTGTTTCTTGGTATTCGTTCGCTGGGAGACTATCAGCAACGATCCCTGCACCTGCCTGTACGTAAGCCCGATTTCCCTGAATTACTAAAGTTCGCAATGCGATACAGGTGTCCATATTGCCACCGAAATCGGCATACCCCACCGCACCCGCATAGGGTCCTCGTCGGTGTGGTTCCAGTTCGTCAATGATCTGCATGGCCCTCACCTTCGGGGCTCCAGAGACCGTGCCTGCCGGCAGACATGCACGAAGTGCATCGAAGGCATTTTTGTTCGCTTCGAGTTGTCCTGTTACGTTGGAGGTGATGTGCATCACATGGCTATAACGTTCGATTGTCATTGTGTCGCTGAGTGCGACGGACCGAAAGCGAGCGACCCTGCCGATGTCATTTCGGCCGAGATCGACAAGCATGACATGCTCAGCGCGTTCTTTGGGGTCTGCGAGTAGTTCGTCGGCCAGGGCATGATCTTCGGCCTCTGTTTCACCGCGCTGCCGTGTTCCTGCCAACGGACGGACCGTAACCAACCCATCTTCCACGCGGACCATAACTTCCGGGCTGCTTCCAACAAGGATCGCATCAGGCGCTTTGAGATAAAACATAAACGGACTCGGATTGACGACCCGCAGCGTTCGATAGATTTCAAATGGATGCGATTCAATCGACATCTCGAGCCGCTGACTGATAACAACCTGAAAAATATCACCTGCACGAATGTAATCGACACATTGAGTCACCGCTTTCTCAAAGTCTTTCTTCAAAAAGTTTGATTCATAGGGAATCTCACAATCTTGTTCGGTCGAGATATCTTCAAGTGCAATAGCCGCCTCTGCCGTTGAAAGCTGAGCAACGAGTGCATCAATCCTCGCACAAGCATCTTCGTAGGCACTGCGTAGGTTGCCCGACTCAAGGTGTGCCATCGCAACGACCACGATTGTTTTTGTAATGTGATCAAAGACCACCATCTGGTCGTAAAAAGCAAAGGATAAATCCGGTAACTGCCGATCGTCCTCTGGCGCATTCGGTAATTTTTCCGTATAGCGAACGACATCGTACCCCGCATACCCAACAGCTCCGCTCGAAAAGGGCGGGAGGTCTGCAAAAGTGGCGGCACGCACACCACAAACTCTTCTTTCCAATTCCCCCAGTGGATCGCTAGAGGCAAAGGTCTCCGTTCCTTTGGCTGAATGCACGGTGACCTGATCCTGAAAAGCTTCCAAAGTCATATAAGGATCTGCGGCGAGAAAACTATATCGGCCCACACGTTCCCCGCCGATAACACTCTCAAAGAGGCACGAGCAACTTCCCCGATCAATCTTGCGGAAAGCACTCACCGGAGTCAGCGAATCGCTCACCAATCGGCGATAGACGGGAACCAAATCCACGTCGACAGCCGCCTTCGCAAAGGTGTCAAAGCTTGGAAGGTGTGTCATAGTGTCAAGATAGATTTTTTTATTGTCGGGCCAATCAGCCATGTACGTCATGCCCGGAGCCTCGCACCGTTTGTGCTGACTCTTATGGTGGTTCCCATCCTAGAGATCTTCCTGCTGCTTGTAAAATACCAATCAAACGCGTCTCGATTTAAGAGAGTTCACCACCGAGAGAATCGGTAAAAGCCTCCTCGTTCTCTCGATATTGACACCTTGCCCGCTAGTGCTAGAATCCCTTTGACAAAGTTTCTTGGATAACCAAACGCTGTTTTTTGTCTTTCCTCGGGGTTTTGCGTCGAGCGTCCTTTGATTTCAAGCAGATGCAGCCTGCCGAGTTTTCCGCTTATCTAGTGTGCCACCATGCAGTGCCAGAATTGTGAAAAAACAGCGACGTTCCATATCACGGAACTGGCAGCCGGTAAGCCACAGGAATTGCACCTCTGTGAAGAACATGCACGCGAATATTTGCAAACGAATGATAAAGATCAGTCTGCCCCACCGAGTTTAGCGGGTGTCCTTGCACACAAGATGACAGTCGGACAGACTGCCGAAGACTTGGCGCGACTTGATCAAAGAGCTTGCCCAGTCTGTGGAATTACCTTTTATGAGTTCCGCAATCAGGGACGATTTGGTTGTCCGCATGACTACACCTGCTTTGCGGGCGAGTTAGATCAGTTGCTCTTGAATATCCATGGAGAGACAGAGCATGTGGGGAAATGTCCTCAGCGATCAGCAAGTGCGAGTGAACGACAGATGGAGATGATTCGGCTTCGTCGCGAAATGAAAGAAGCGGTTGCGAGCGAAGAGTATGAAAAAGCATCTGACCTACGTGATCAGATTCGACAAATTGAAGATGAAGTGAGCGGAGAGTAAACACAGTGAATCTAGATGAAATGGCGGAAAGAAGTGGAGAGTGGTTGAAGGGAGAAGGCCCAGAGTCCGATATCGTCGTCAGTAGTCGAATCCGTCTTGCGCGCAATCTCACAGATTATCCTTTTATCAGTAAAGCCACGGATTTGGATCGCGCTGAAATCGAGAAGACTCTGCGCAAGTCAGTTGTCGATGTGAGCAAAAAGGCCTCCCTCTCCTATCTGGATGTCAATGAACTCGACGGTATCGATCGGCAGTTCTTGGTCGAGCGACAGCTAATCAGTCGCGAACATGCAGAAAGTGAAGGCGCTCGCGGCGTCGCCATCGATACGGGTGAGCGCGTGAGTTTAATGGTTAATGAGGAAGACCACTTGCGCATTCAGGTGATGCACAGCGGTTTTGACTTGAAGGCAGCCTGGGAACGCATTAATGCAATCGATGATCGCCTTGAAGAGCGGACAGCTTACGCTTTTCATTCCCGCTTAGGTTATCTCACAGCATGTCCCACAAATGTTGGAACCGGTATGCGGGTAAGTGTGATGCTGCACCTTCCGGCACTGGTGATGACCCGCCAGATTGAAAAAGTTTTTCGCAGCTTACACAAAATCAGCCTTGCCGTTCGAGGTCTCTACGGTGAAGGTTCACAGGCGATGGGTGATTTCTATCAAATCAGCAACCAGATCACTTTGGGTAAATCAGAGGAAGAATTAGTGACACAGGTGGGTGACGTTGTTCCGGTATTGATTGATTATGAACGGCGTGCTCGGGAATTCCTTCAAAAGGAAAGTCATGAGAATCTACACGATAAAGTAAGTCGTGCTTATGGTATTCTTTCGACGGCACAGACCATCAGCAGTGAAGAGACAATGCATCTGCTTTCTAGTATCCGCATGGGGGTGGAACTCGGCCTTCTTCCAGAACTGGGCATAGGGCAAGTCAACGAGTTATTCATTCAGACCCAGCCAGCGCACTTGCAGAAAATAAGTGGGGTAGAACTCAATACGGCAGATCGTAATGTAGCCCGTGCAGCATTCCTCCGCCTTCACCTCAATCGGGATGATATCCACGGTAGTCCAGAGGTGAATTAGCCAATGACTTGACTGCCCTTGCAGCGACCGGGGACATGATCACAGTTCTCGCTGCTGGCGATGTTGTTTGCTGCCGGTTGCCTGACTTTAAGCTTTTGCCTTGGCAGCTTTGACCTTCGAAGAAAGTCGCGATTTGAGTCGGGCAGCTGCGTTGGGGTGAATCACTTTTTTGGCCGCCGCGCGGTCCAGGCTACTGACCGCAGCTTGGAAGGCACCCTCACGAGCATCCGGATCATCCCCTGCAACGGCTGCGTGTACTTTACGAAGCTGTGTTTTTAAAGAACTCTTTATCGTTTTGTTGTGAAGACGTCTTTTTTTGTTTTGTCGAAGACGTTTTTTCGCGCTGTTTGAATTCGGCATAATTCGCTGTCGGTGTTTTCGAGAAAAGTGTTTTAGGGAATGCGTTTTGCGTCGGATGACCCCAGTCGGTGAACAACCAGACTAGCCCCCCATCATGGTCTTTCGGGCTGCGGCTGTCTAGTCACCTCCCTCTACGGCATCGCGGTAAACGCCGGTTCGTCGTTGGTGCCTGCCCACCCACTGGCGGCTGCCCTACGATTCAGCGGCATCACGATCTGCTTTTTCAGGAAACTTCGTCCAGCAGTGAAGATACGTCTCTGTACCCGAAATCGATACTTGCCAGTTGCGAGAAAAACTTCTGGGCATTTTCGTTGTCACGCAGCTTCATGCTGAGCCAGCCTGCCCGGTAGAGCGCTAACTTCTTGGTTTCTTCGTCAGAGCTTGCGGTACAGTATTCGATTGCCATTTTATATGCATCGAGCGCGAGGCGCGTCTGCCGGATTTGCTGAAAACATTCACCCGTTTCGAGACTGGCCACAGCAGCACGGTCCATATCGTTTCGGGCCTGCTGAAATTCTTTGATGGCCTGTTCGTAGTTGCCAGCACGCTTGAGTCGCAACCCCAGGTTGTATTTAATTTTTAGATCGCCAGGATACCGTTCTGATCGCGACGCAAAAATTGCCAGCTCCCTTTTATTTAGTTCTTCTTTCATTCGTTTATAGAGGCCCGCATCCTCAGATTTTTGACTTTCCGTAGCACGCTTCTTTGCACGAAGAAGTTCGAGGCGTGTACGATGTAATTGAATGTCTTCGAGTTCCTCAGTTGCACGCACAGCGCCGGTGGCTTCAGCGGCCTCTGCCATAATCTGTTGGGCGGCTTCAAAATCGTCGAGTTTGAAGAAATAATCCGAAAGATGGATATAATTGGTCACTTCTTCCGGATGGCGTCGGATTTCTCGCCGCAGTTGCTGCTCCTCGGAGAGCTCCATGGCGCCGCCAGTTAACTTGTCTTGTGCTTTTTTTTCAACACTTACATCGAGTGAGGTTTCTGCGTGATCGTACCCCCCGCGATAGATGGTTTTATTCACCGTCATTTGACTTATTTCGCGAGCGACCTCCTGGTTATGGGGCTGCTGTGCAGCAATTCTTTCGAGGCAGGCAATGGCTTCGTCGAACTGAGCTATTTTGGCAAAGGCAATTGCTGCGGACCGGTTAAGGGCAATGTTCTTGAGATTGCCCTCGAGTGCGATTTTGAGGTACTCGATTTGCGACTCCGGAATTTCGAGAGCTTCACAAGCTTTCGAAATGTCACCTAAAATGCCAGCATCCCAGGGGTTGTAGTGCAGGCACTCCAAGCCAGCTTTGATCACATTGCCCCAGTTTTTTTTTCGCTGTGCATTTTTCAAACGTGCCTTGGCTCCCGCTGTGCGGAGGCCTGCCATTTTGGCCCCCTTTTTTTTATTGTTGTATTTCCTTTTTAGATTAATGAGAAGGTTTTGCGTATAGATTAAATTGCCCGGATCACCAGAGACACACTGGCGGAACATCTGGTCGGCATAGTCAAATTCTCCTTTGGTTGAGAGCCTGCTTCCGTGCTCGAAGCATTTTTGGAGTCGACTTCTTTGACTCGCAGAGATTGGTTTGAGATTAGTGTCTCCAGCATCCTCTTCAATTTGAGAATCCTGTCCCTCATCTTTTGGCTTTTCGTCTTTTTTTGTTGCCATAGGATTCTTGCTTGCGCTGAAGACGGCCCCTTCATCAAATTGTAAAAGATTGGGGTCGAGTTGGTTCTGCCTACAGGCGATGTTTAAACCCACCTGCAATTTTAACATGAATATGAGCGGGGGCAATGTGCAGAGGATTCGGCAACGCTTCGATAACAAAAAAGTAATCAACAAATCCTAGTTACTTTCTGTCGGAACCATCTTCCATGGTACTCTGTAATCTGTTTATCAGACCTTATAATCAGAGACATGAATCAGCGTACGCGTCAAACCCTCAGAGATGGAGATACCGACTATGCTTCTTCTCGAGCGGGCTGTGTTTACCTCGTAGGAGCCGGACCTGGCGATCCGGGTTTGATCACGGTTCGAGGATTTGAACTGCTCGCGCAGGCGGATGTCGTGCTTTACGATTTTCTCGTAAATCCATTGGTTCTCGAACCGGTTCCATTGGCCGCACAGCGGATCTGTCTCGGACGACACGGCAGTGGTCGGATTTTGTCTCAAGCCGAGATCAATCAGAAAATGATTGAATTTGCACAACAAGGGAAGCGCGTCGTCCGACTCAAAGGCGGCGATCCGGCAGTATTTGGCCGACTCGCTGAAGAGGTTGCAGCGCTTGAAGAGGCGGGGATTGCCTGGGAGATTATTCCGGGTATTTCTGCCGCACTGGCAGCTCCCAGCTACGCGGGCGTTTTTATGACGCACCGCAAGTACGCTTCCGCAGTGGCCATGGTCACAGGTCACGAACAAAATGGTGAAGCTGTTTCAAAACTTGATTTTCAATCGCTCGCAACTTTTCCGGGGACGCTGATTTTCTATATGGGTGTGACCACAGCGTTCGATTGGACGAGGGCATTGATACAGGCGGGCCGAGATGCCCATACCCCGACTGCGATCGTTCGACGGTGTTCTTGGACGGATCAGGAAGTGATTTACTGCACTCTCGAGGAGGTTGCTGCTGAATTATCCGAGCGGAAGATGCGTCCACCCGCAGTGATTCTTGTCGGCTGTGCCGCCGAGTCTGTTACCTTCCCCTCCTGGTTCACCCGGAAGCCGCTATTGGGTCAAACGGTTTTAATCACGCGCCCCCAGGCCCAGGCTTTTACATTGTCGCGGATGTTCACCGAACTTGGAGCTGGCTGTTTTCTGCAGCCGGCGATTGAGATTAGCGCTCCGCGCGACTGGTCTGCTGCAGATGAGGCGATGCGCCGGATCGAGCAATACGATTGGTTGGTGTTTTCGAGTGTGAATGGTGTACGTTTTTTTCTCGATCGGTTTTGTGAAATTCATGGAGACCTCCGGTGTTTAGGGGGCGTGCGGTTGGCAGCGATCGGTCCCCAGACGGCCGTTGCCTTGGCGAGTTACCATTTGAAGGTGGCTGCACAACCGGCAGAATATTGCGCAGAAGAGTTGGCTGCGTTGTTTCAGGGTCAAGCAACGGGAAGCCGTTTTTTACTGGCACGTGCAAGTCGGGGTCGAGAGGTTTTGGCAGAAACATTATCAGACGCCGGTGCAGATGTCGACCAGATTGTCGTGTACGAAAGTTCTGATGTTGACGAGGTTGATCCAGAAATCGCAAAAGCGATTTCTGATCGGCAAATAGATTGGGTTACCGTAACCAGTTCTGCGATTGCCCGTTCGCTTATTTCGCTTTTTGGTTCCACCTTGCATCAGGTCCGCTTAGCAAGTATCAGTCCGATCACCTCTGCAACTTTGCGTGAGGCGGGATACGAACCAGACGTCGAAGCAGCCAGCTTTACCATGGAAGGGATGGTTACAGCAATTCAAAAAGCTGTTAAAAAAAACGCACCTTTGGAAGAACAAACAGATTGCAAGGATTGATCATTTTTTCAATCCGACGATCACAATTGCTTCGCAAGGATTTATGGATTCACGCTGGAATCGCGCGATGTGCCCTTATCGAGCAGTTTGATCTCACCAAGGTGCCCACTTTGTCGACCCTTGCTGGAGATGAGTTTGTTCCAGGGCACGGTATAGGCGGCAAAATTTCCGCTCGCCGAATCCACCACATAGACTGCCGAATCGGAGGGTCGCATTTGTCCGCTTTGGCTTCGATATTCCCAGAGACCGGTGACCATCAACAAACGCGTATTTTTGTCGTTATCTAAATCGAGATCCTTCAGGACATTGCGATGCATGCGGGCAAAAAATTTCCCATTGAAAACACTGATCACATTGCACGTCAGATCGCCCGTAAGTCCATCAAGTAAAAACAGGCCTTCGACATTGTCGTCGATTTGGCCGGTCGCCGCACTAAAGCCATCATTGCCGGCCGCTGTTGCCGCATGCACACCAAGAGGCATACCAATTTCCAGCGAGGGGTCAATCAGAGATCGCATTGTGATCAGCGCGGTCAGGAATCCAAAAAGAATGCCTAAGAAAACCGCCGCTGTCGGATAGACTTTTTTAAACATGCCCAAACCTTTCATTCACCCATTCACCACGCGCATTGCGTTGCGCACAAACGAGGCCGAGTTATTGTAACGATAAGTTCGACGCAGTCCAATTCGAGAAACAAAAGTCTTCTCCCTGCGGACGCGTGTGCAAACTGTATATGAAATAGAACTAACGCTGTTCTTTTTGGGTCATCCAACCGGTGTAGATTAAAATCAACCCCATAATAATGAACCCAGTATTTAGGATCCAACTCGGCCTGCCAAAGGGTAGTTTGATCGCCAGATCCAACCCAAAAAGGAGTACGACGAAGGCACCAAAAATAATTCCAAAAAAACAAAAGGGTTTCATGACGCGATAGGTGATTTTACGGTTGTGGGGAAATTGGTAAACAAACCTAAATTTCAGCAGCCTGAGTATAGTCAAACCTAAAACACTTTTTCCACTGTGAGTAGAGCACATTTTTGCCTGGTGCCCTCAATTTTGCGCCCGATCAGGTGATCTTATAAGGTCTTTTCCGCCCTTTTGTTTTTCTCACCAAGGTGATCGAACGGTTGTTCCAGCCCCAATTTGTTTATAAATTAGACATGCTATGGCTCAAGTTGATCTGCATGTTGCTGTCTATACTGGTTCTTTCGACCCGATCACGCTCGGGCATCTCAATGTCATTCAGCGTTGCAGCCGTTTGGTTGATCGTTTGATCATTGGCATTGGAATGAATATGGAAAAAGAGGCCCTTTTTTCGATTGAAGATCGCATCGAGTTGGTTCGCCACACAACTTCCAATCTCAAAAATGTGGAAATCCTCGCCTTTGACGGATTGGCTGTTAATTTTGTCAAGCATTGCAATGCGCGGGTCATGGTCCGTGGGGTACGCTCGCTTTCCGATATGGAAGCAGAGTTTACGATGTCGTTGGCAAATCGGAAATTAGCACCCAATATTGAAACCATCTTTCTGATGGCCGGTGAAGAATACTCACATATTTCCAGTTCCTTGATTAAGCAGATCGCCGCACTCGCCGGTAAGGAAGAACTGGAGCAATTTGTGCCCCCGATTGTCGCCGAAGCGTTACGCGAGCGGTTGGTCGAATCGCAGGATCGATAGCGCCTTCCGATTGAGAAAGCGAAGGGGGTAGGCTATGGACCCGATAGAGCACTACGGATACTGGAGTGTACTTCCGCCTCTGCTTGCGGTGGTCCTTGCCATGCTTACCCGAAGGATCGTCCTTTCATTATTTGCAGGAGTTTTCACAGCCTGCTTGGTACTTTCCGCAGGCAATCCGCTGCGGGCGGTGATGCGGTGCGTTGGTGAAGATCTGCTTCAGAGTCTCATCAAGGTAGAGCATTTACAGGTCTTTGCATTCACTTTGCTGATGGGCGGGATGGTCGGTGTGATCCATTCGAGTGGTGGCATGCGGGCTCTGGTGTTGCTGCTTGAACCTTTTGCCAGCAATCGTCGCCGCGGACAACTGTTTACATGGATCACCGGACTGGTTATTTTTTTTGATGATTACGCCAATACGCTTCTGTTGGGAACAACTTTCCAACCAGTCACCGATCGTTTAAAGATTTCACGGGAAAAACTCGCCTATATTGTCGACTCCACAGCCGCTCCGGTCGCAGGACTTGCGATTATTTCGACGTGGGTGGCGGGCGAAGTCAATTTCATCGGCACGGGCCTTGAGCAAATCGGATTTCGTGATTCCGGTGGACTCGCCTTTTTCATTTTTGTCGAAACCATCGTTTATCGTTTTTATCCTCTCTTAGCGTTGATTTTTGTGGGAATTGTGGCGCAGAGCGGTAAAGATTTTGGCCCTATGTGGTGGGCAGAAAAACGGGCACTCGAACAAAATAATGGTCCGATGCAGGAGTCGAAAAATGCCCTACCGACGTTGGCGGCTGTAAGTTCCAGTCGAGTCATGGACAACGCTAAACCGGAAAGAGGGTTCCTGGCGATTGCGCCGATTGGCATGCTCGTGGGTGTCCTTGTGGTTGCCCTTTTGAGTACCGGACTCCTAGAGACGGGCAAGCAGTCAAGTTGGTGGGAGGTGGTCGGTGCGGGCGACGCATATGGAGCACTGGTCTGGGCCTCTCTGGCGGGTTGTCTGACGGCGATGCTCTTGAGTTGGTCCGCAAAAAAAGGGACTTGGCGCGAAATTTTTGTTTGGGCATGGAGAGGTTTTAAAATGATGTCCTCAGCACTGATTGTGTTGTGGCTTGCCTGGACACTGGCAGATCTTACGAGCCCAAGCGCGTCCGGCGAGGGACTGGGCACATCGGTTTATTTGGCGAGCCTTTTGGGAGATACTATTTCTCCGGCGTGGTTACCGACATTAGTTTTCCTTCTTGCCTCTGCTGTGGCTTACTGTACCGGGACCAGTTGGGGAACCATGAGTATTCTGGTTCCCTTGGTGATTCCCTTGGCATGGAAGATGTTGGGTGGTACGAGTGAAGCAACGCTACACACCCCTATTTTCTCTGCCACTGTTGGCGGTGTTTTGGCGGGTTCAATTTTTGGTGATCACTGCTCACCGCTATCCGATACGACGATTCTCTCGAGTCGGGCGAGTGGATGTGATCACATGGCACACGTCTGGACGCAGGCTCCCTATGCCTTGCTGACGGCTGTAGTCTCAGTTGTTGCCGGCACAATTCCCATCGGTTTCGGGGTCCCTATCTGGATTACTCTGCCTGGTGCAATTCTCCTGTTGTGCCTTGCGCACCGTCTCCTGGCACGCAATGTCGTCAGCGAATAAGCGTTTTAGAAAAAAACGTGTTTATTGACGGTATTGCTATCGCTCGAACTCTTTTTTACTCGAAAAGTTTCCCCCACTTACCCGCTCTAACTCTCGGAGCCGAGGAAAGGTTGCTAGCGTTTGACATGCCACGTTATAAGTCGCCTGATCGGCGTACCGAACCTGGAGTGTGCCTGGAAAAAATGCCGAAGAAAACGGCAGGTGATGTCGTCAACCAACCACATTCCGCTGCCAGGGCCTGGGTTTGTCGGGATGATTTTTTTTTGGGGGGGATATGCGTTCTTTTTCGCAGTTGCCGCTGTCCCTGCACTCGGTTCGCAAGTTGTTGCTTATCGCTGGGCTGGTTTTCTCTTGGAGCAATCTCGTTGCGTCCTTGAGGGCCGAGGAGTCGGCTTTAGGGCCAAGTTTATCCATCGCCTCGCAAGAAGTCGAGGCATCTGCTCCTTCAAAACGAATCGAGTTGACCGCAAAGGCAACGCGGACTCTTTCGTTTAACCAACCATTCGTTCGTGCAGAGGTCTTTAATCCGGAACTGATCGAGGCATACCAACCGGATGAAAAAACATTGCAACTGTTTGGTAAGCAACCAGGAGTCGGTCACGTACGTGTCTATGATGCTCGAAATCATGCCCGCACATTCGAGGTGGCCGTGCTTCCTGATACGAGTGAATTGGAATTTGTCCTTCATTCTCAGTTTCCAAGTGCAAGCTTGAAAGTAGTTCCATTTTCGAGCGGAGTCATGCTTAGTGGTTTTGTACAAGACGCCGAGCAGGTGGATCAGATTGTCGGGATTGCCGAGGATTTCCATCCGCGCATTTTACAGAATATCAAACTTTGTAGCCCCCAGCAGGTTTTACTGCATGTTCGTGTGATGGAGGTTTCGCGAACAAAATTACGTGCGTTAGGGTTCGATCTCCGCTGTGGTATTGTAGGAGATGGTCGCGGTGGCCATGGATTTTTGGACGCACTTCGAGAATATGACTTAGTAAAGGTACTGGCCGAACCAACGCTTGTGGCCATCAGTGGAAGAAGCGCGAGTTTTCGTGCCGGTGGAGAATTTCCGATCATCGTTCCAGGCGCTTTGGGTACAAATTCCATTGAGTACAAGCCGTACGGCATGGAAATTAATTTTGTACCCACGGTTTTGGCAGGCAATCGCATTCGCTTGGAAGTTCGCCCACGGATCAGTGAAATTGATCCACAGACGCGTACGAAACTGGGCAAGCATCGCGTTCCGAGTCTCAATGTACGACAGGTCGATACGGGCGTAGAAATGCGCGCGGGGCAGACATTGGCTCTGGCGGGTTTAATTCAAAATCGTGTTGAGGCGGAGAATCGAGGGGTTCCGTTGCTCGCAGATATTCCCTATCTCGGCATGCCGTTTCGACATGTTTATACAAAGGATAATGAGATTGAATTGTTGATTACCGTTAGGCCGGAACTCATCGAGCCATTCGATTCACATCAGGTTTGTCCTGGGGGCCCGGGTTTGAATTCGACGACACCTTCGCACAAGGCTCTGTTTTGCAGAGGGCATCTCGAGGTTCCCTACCGATATTCTGGGCCCATCAAACCGGTGATTCCCAACAGTGCCTATGATCAGTTTTTGCCGGAAGTTGATGCCCATGAGGTGATCGATCCCAACCCGTTTCCACGGCCAGTTCCTGTCACACCCGAGTCGCTGCCATCGGGATCGCTGAGAAAGAATGATGAATCGGCGTCAACCTCTGTCGGCGTTGCCGGCGAAAAATTTCCGCTGAATTCCACCGATGGTCTCATCGGTCCAGTGGGCTACGAAACCGATCCGTGATGCAGAAGATGCTTCTCCGCTTAGTTTTCAAGGTCTGGTAGAGACCTTCGGAGAATGCGATACTGAGAGAGTTATTTTTTCGTGGCTGTGCCCGCTCTTTGCGCTTTCGGCCACGATGCTCCTCAAAGTGCAGCAGCGCATGGTGGCAAAGTGGATCAGAATCTGCTTTTCGGCATTCTAGCGGTTCAGCGGCAGATTATCTCACCAGACGATCTTATCCGAGCTGCCAGCCTCTGGGCAGACGATGAACAACAATCGTTACGGGATGTGCTTGAGCAATGCGGTATGGTGACTGCTGATCAGGCAGTGGAACTTGAAAAACTGGTTCTTGGAAAAAGTTCTGTTGCCGCAACGCATGATTTGCCTCCGAGCGGAGCCGACGGGCCTCCCGAGGAAACGGAAGAAAGTATCCAGGCAACACTCGATCACACTCCTTCAGGAGATCACATTACGGAACTGACCAACGAACCACCTTCCCTCTGGTCGACCCCTTCAGAAGTGATGCTGGGAGATCCCGATGCAACCAACGAGATCTACCACCCCTCGGCCGATCCGCAAGCGTTGCGGTTCAAAAAAATCCGTTTTCACGATAAAGGCGGTTTGGGAGAGATTCATGTTGCATTGGATCGAGAGTTACCGCGTGAGGTAGCACTCAAAGAGATCAAGCCGCGCTATGCGAACGTGCATAGTAGCCGTGATCGTTTTATGCAGGAAGCGCGTATTACTGGAGCACTGGAGCATCCGGGGATCGTACCGGTTTACGGATTGGGGCAATACGCGGATGGCCAACTCTATTATGCCATGCGTTTTATCGAAGGAGAGACACTCTCTAAAGCCATTGCCCGCTACCACAGGGGAGAGGCTACGGGGCAGGATCCTGGAAAAAAAAGGTTGGCGTTTCGCAGGTTGCTTGATCAGTTTGTGGATGTTTGCCACGTCATTAATTATACCCACGACCGGGGCGTCATCCATCGCGACATCAAGCCAGATAATATTATGCTTGGCCCCTACGGAGAGACGCTCGTTGTCGATTGGGGTCTGGCAAAACGAATTGATGAGGAAGATGTGGCCAGTGCGGATGAAGAAGATGCTGTCCGCCCGATGCGGATTCGGAACGCGAGCACCACACTTCCCGGGTCAGTCGTGGGCACACCAGCGTACATGAGCCCGGAGCAGGCGACAGGAACCAATCAGGAGGTGGGCCCTTGTAGCGATATATACAGTTTGGGTGCAACACTCTATCGCTTGCTCACAGGCCTTTTTCCCTTCCAGGGAGAAACGGCGTTGGAACAGGTCTCCCAAGGAGATTTTAAGCCACCGCGCGATGTCGCCCGTGGAGTGCCACCCGCCCTGGAGGCTATTTGCTTGAAGGCGATGGCACTGACCCCGGAAGAGCGGTATCTCTCGGCAGGTGCGATGGCCGAGGATGTGCAGCGGTATTTGGCGGATGAACCCGTTTCTGTCTATCGAGAGCCACTCCTGCAGCGAGCGATGCGGGTTGCGCGGCACCATAAGGTCGCTGTGAGTACAACTTCGGCCCTGCTGATCACCCTCCTGATCGGCTTGACTGTCTGGAGCGAGTTCGAGGCGTTTAAAGATCGAGATACCCTTGCATCGGTTCAGCAAAAAATGGCTGCCGGAGAAGCAGCACTCGATGAGGAAGAATTTTCGAAAGCTCTGGGCCTGTTTGCGGAGGCCGAAGGTCTCGCAGAAAAGAGAACAGCGTTGCGGTCACTTTACGCAGAAACGCGCAAACGGCGGAAAAATATGGAGGAAGTGATGACTACCCAGCGACAATTTGCGGAGATTGCCAACGGGATCAATGTAAAAATGGAAGATTTTCGTGCCGATGCTTTCGATACCGATTATTTAGCCGCTCGCGATCTTGGCCGAGACATCCGCGACACGTTCATTGCAAGTGGTTGGCGGGATAGGCTCAAGGAATCAGGTAATAGCACAACAGAGGGGATCGACCCCGACCGGATTCAACAGTTTCGAGAAATAATGGCCGAAGCGTTGATTTTGCTCGCTCGCTCGGAAGACTTAGTCGCTCCGGCAGACAAAAAAGACGAAAGCCGCCGGGAGGCAATTCGCTTACTCGACGAAGCTGAAAAGTTGGCACAACCCCGCTGGGCAATTTGTCGCATGCGTGCCGACTTTTATCGTGCACTGGGCGAACTGGAACTCGAAAAGAGGGAAAAAACGCGACTAGAAGACCTTGCTCCTCATTCTGTTATTGATTGGGTGCTCCAGGGTATCCTGGCAAGACAGCGGGGCAATATTGCCGAGGCAATCGAATACTTTAAGCAGGCGCTACAAGAAAAGCCGGATGACTATTTTGTGCATCTTCAGTTGGCTTATCTTTATTATCAACTCGGCTTCGCCCGCCGCGATGTGATTCCCCGGGGCATTGAATATTGCGATCAAGCCATTCGCCTTCGCAAACAGGAATCAAGGCCTCATGCGCTCAAGGCGTTGCTTCTCAGCAGTCTCGGAAAAGTCGAGGTTCCCGGAGGGGCTCTGGACGAACTCCTTCTAGCACAGTCGAAAGAACCAGACGATTTTTACGTTTTTCTTACTCGAGGCCTGACGCGACTCAAACAAGCTGCACAAATTGACGAAGCGAGGGTTGGTTCAGAGCAATTGCGGCAGAAGGAGAAATTTCTCGTGCAGGCGATACGTGAATTCAAGCGGTCTTTCGACAAAAAGCCTACCCGCGAGGCGAAGATCAATCAGGGGCAAGCACATGCAGAAAAAGCGCGCTTGCTCGCTGCACGTGGTGGCACCCAGGCGAAGGAAGAGGCCGAACGGGAACGGGATCTTGCGATCACTGCCTATACGGAAGTCCTCCTGGAATTTCCCAGTTATCCCAAAGCGCTACGGGGACTTGCCAAGGTGAGAATGGAGAGTGACGAACTGGAGGCCGCTTTACAGGATTTGCTGCATGCGCAGCGGATCGCTCCGGGAGACTGGGAAAATGAACGATGGTTGGGGACGCTGATCGAGCGTCAGGCGCTCCGCGATGACGCTTTGGGAAGTCCGGCAACGGCTTCTGAAAAATTACGCCGCGCCCAGCAACATTTTGATCGGGCACTACGAATCGCTCCTCAAGCCGTCGATGCGAGGTTTGGACGTGGTCGGGTCCGTTACCATCTCTGGCAGCACGAACTGCGCGATTCGCGATCGCAGGCCGATGTTGTCGAACTGACAACCTTTGGAAATGGTGCGCTAAAAGACCTGCAGCATATTGCTGACAGCGTTCCGAATGATGCGTTGGTAGAGCTTTTGGGCAGCGATCGGGTTGCTGAGATTTATAAAATGCTTGGCGATTTAAAATCGTATAGTCGCCGGAACGATGAGGCCCAACTCGATTATCAATTTGCGGTTCAGTACGGCTATGCCGATCCTCATCTCCCGTTGCGTTTGGGTTGGACGCGGCTGACCGATACCGTGTCGATCCGTAATCAGTTTGATCGCCTGCTCAGTCGACAAGACCTCTCTGCCCGCGAACGGGCTGAAGCACACAACGGTCGGGGTTTTGCTCGCGCAATGCTGGGAGAAGATGAAGCGGCGATTGAGGATGCTGCTGCGGCAGTTGCCTTGGCAGAAAAAATGACTGACGTGGAAGCGTGGCAGGTGCTCTTCAGCGCAGCAGGCATTTACGCTTTGACTGCCGAAATTGCCGAACAGGAAAAGTTCGATACGACTCTTGCCGAGCAACGTGCGAAGCGGGCGATCGATCTGCTCAAGCAGGCCAGCAGCCGCGGCCTACCGAATAAGCAACTTATCCGAGCGGAGCGGGCGTTTGTGCCGCTCCTCAGACGCAAGGATTTCCAGATACTACTCCGCGAATAATGCCGATTTGGTACCGATTTTTGCCACCATTAGTATGGTAATATACTTTATTATGCCACTCTAACGCCAAAGTACCTCTATGGAGGGGCTATATAATTTGCCAAATTCTTGGCAGGAACCGGCCCTGAAAATACAATTAGTAGATAGGAGAGTCGATGCATTTGCGTAGAAGTGGAAACCGGACAGATCGAAGACGCTTGGCTCCGTCCGCGCGCAAATCAACCTCCGTTCAGTTGCTGCTCGAATCTCTCGAACCGCGGCGACTCCTGACTGCAAATGATGTCGGCGGTTCTGCAGCGCTCGATATCAATGATCCGCAGATCGTTGTTGTTCAAGGCGATCTGTCTGTTCCCATCGCACCGGTTCAGAGTGGTTCGGATATCGTAAGTTTTTATGGGTACGACACTGCAAATTCACATGCGTCAAATACCGGATACGAAACATCGGGGCTTGTGACTTTCCTAGTGCATGAGGACGCAAGCGGCGAAACAGGATTGGTCGTTCTCGTCGACGCACCGCATGACCAATCCGGTGGAACGGTGAATCTCGACATCGATGGTTTAAATTCGGCTATCGTTGCGGTAGAGGACGATCCCAACGAACCAACACCATTTTCTGGATCGACTCTCTTCGCCAGAAGCTGGAACGCTCAGGCGAGTGATGGTGCAGCATTCAGTCATCTTGGATACTATTTTTCAATCACCGTTGACCCAAATCATCTTTTTGGTGTCGATGGTTTTCAAGTTATTGATGGAGCCGATGATTCGACAGTGGCGATCCCCCTTGCGGACGAGGCATTTGAAATTTACGCCGAATATGGCTTGCAGATTTCGGATGTTCCAAGTGTCGTTTCGGAGGCCGCGGGAACGATGATCGCAACGATTACGCGCGGCGGTGCCATCGACAAAGATTTACTTGTGGACCTCCAAAACGACGATCTGTCACGTGCGACAGTACCTCAAACCGTGCTGATACCAGCCGGATCCTCATCGGCAGAATTTACGATCGATCTGATCGACAACAGTCTGCCCTACGACGCACATTCTCTGGGCATTTCAGCCTCGGCCGATCATTTACGGAGTGCTCAAGTCACCGTGGATATCGTCGATGATGATTTGCCACTGCTTGACGTTGGAATCGAATTGGCTTTGTACGATTCCAACGGGACTGAATCTTCCTCCGGCTACCTAGTCGCCGGGACGACAGCGACATACGTTGCGTTCGTTACCAATACGCAGACCGGCACCTTCAGTCAGCCGATAGTCTTTGACGACAGTCAGACGCCGGACAACTCGAGCGACGATGTCATGTTCGCGCCGCATCGAAATGCGAGCGATACAAATGTTGGCGATCTGAACAATAACTTCTTATTCGACCCCGGAGAGGTATGGCAGTACAGTCTCGCGAGGACGGTCGAGTCCGGTCAGCATTTGGCTCAGGTCTACTGCGGGGCGATCGATCCGATACTCGATATCGTGCTAAGTACAGCCACCCCCGCAGAGTACTTTGGGGTGTTGCCAGCAGTCACGTTTGCACAGTCTTTTTCTCTTGTGGATGGTGCGAGTTTTGGCACAAATATGTCGGTGCTTGCCGGTTCCAATGTGACCGCACGTTATCAGCTTACGAACCAGGGCAATGTAGGCCTCGCCGACATAGCAGTATCGGGTGCAGCGTATGTATCGGGCGATACGAATACAGATAATATTTTAGATCTCGACGAGGTGTGGACCTACAGTCAGACCTTTACAGCAGAGGCAGGTGCGCAGAGCGTATCGGCGGAGGTGACGGCCCGCGATGCATTG
>Ga0114919_10000201_pt1 | contig 42030 bp, 43 predicted proteins | sample BlataG_FD_88682 | JGI IMG/M metagenome (GOLD analysis project Ga0114919, IMG submission 88682) | Deep subsurface microbial communities from Black Sea to uncover new lineages of life (NeLLi) - Black_00105 metaG | ecosystem: Environmental > Aquatic > Marine > Oceanic > Sediment | place: Atlantic... | reverse complement strand
GTTAAAAATCCATATCTCTGTTTCTGAGGTGTCTGTTTTGATTCTAGTTGTAACATACTTGAATCAGTTAAAAATCCATATCTCTGTTTCTGAGGTGTCTGTTTTGATTCTAGTTGTAACATATTTGAATCAGTAGTTACTTGAGGAACAAAGGGGTAAACAGCAGGTTTAGGAATTATTTCTAACTTTCTTATTAAATCATCCGCTGTATATCTTTGATTAGGGTTTTTGTTTAATAGTCCATTCACTATATCATTTATCTGTTCATTAGACGTATTGAGTTTGGGTGGCTCTGTATTGATTATTTTGGAAAATAATTCTTGAATATCACCACTCTCAACTTCATAAGGATACTCTCCTGTTACCGCTGTATAAAGAGTCACACCGAGTGCCCACATATCGGATGCGGGGGTTCGAATATTCGATTCAAAGTACTCCGGAGATAAATACCAGGGAGTTCCTCCCGTATTAACGCAATATTTACCAAGATTTTCTTTAGACCTAGTATGACACGCCAATCCAAAATCGATAATTCTAGGAGTATATTCTTCATCAATCATGATATTTTCCAATTTAATGTCATTGTGTATTAAATCTTTAGAATGTATATATTTCAAACCTATTGCTAAATCCTTCGCAATTAACAATAATAAATAGTGATATAGTTTTACATAATTTCCACTCTTAGCTCTCATTACAAAATCAAACATATCCGTTCCATCTATATATTCCATCTCAATAAAGAACTGATTGCTATCCGAGTTATAATAACTATCGTAATAACAGATAGTAAATGGATTACAAGTGGGATCCGATAACTTTTTCAGATATTCTACTTCTTTGTAACTAATATCAACTAAATTTTCTTTCCCTTTCGGGATATTAATTACTTTAAGTGCAATTAACTTATTATCGGAGTTTCTTCTAGCCTGATACACTGTTCCAAAAGCACCACTACCTATTTTTTTAATTATTTCATAGTCGTAGATAGATCTAGGAGCCATCTTTATTTTCTAATTGATTATATTCTTGAAACTTTGTTGAAATATTAAGATTAAGATGGATGTATTGATTAGTCAAGTGAAGAAACGTCAGGCTTGTTCAGAAATTCTACACGGAATAGCATATTTTTTAATAACATTGATTGGATGTACTATATCATTATCATTAGCCTTTAATTACCATGATACAATATGCAATATATCTAAATATAATGAAATTGAAAGAGTGAATTGGGACCGTCCGAATATCCAAAATTCTACAGATTCTTTTGAATATTTCTATATGATCGTAGATGTTATATATTCTAGCAATTATTTAGGTAAATTATACTTAGAAGAAAATTTATACTTGGATCTAATACGATACATGTCTGATAATCCAATAGGATCCAATGTATTATGCTATTGGGAAGAAGGAAATCAATATTTTAATCTAGGAAAGTTAAATTTATATTACCAAATAGCTGGTTGGGTAAGTTTAGGCCTGATGTTACTGACAGTAGGTCTGATTTGCTATTGGGTCGTCCAATGGGTTAAACATAGGAGAGATATATTTATTAACGATGACTTTCTTATACCGAAATAACTACTAATACTCAAACTAAATTAACTATTTTACCATTCCATAAATTAATATATAATAAATATTTATTATATATTGGATATTATCTAATTAAAGATTTTAATTAGTGTTTGCGGCTGTCGCTGTAGCTGCTCTCTGAGTAGCTATCGCTGCTGTATTTGTCGCTGCGGCTATCCCTAGAGTATCGAGAGTCACTGGAACGGCGTGACCTTCTATCGCAGTCGCGACTGTCAGATCTGCTATGGCTGTAGCTGTGATCATCATCATGACAATCATCATCATTGTTATTTCTGAACAAAGCCCAGAGAATAAGTAAGATTACTATTATTACTACTATGAAGAGTAGGACGTAGTTTCGGTTATGACCCCAGTATTTCGACATTTCTTTACTAATTCTATAATTTTATTTTTAAATTTTATTCTTTCTATCTTTTCGACTTTTCATCTTGAAATTATTAAATATTTCAAGAATTATCTTATATTAGGTGAAACACTATTAAAGAATTCATTAGTTATGAATGCATATGGTAAATTTTAAAAAGGTAATACTGGTTGTTCTTTCTTTTTCTTGCTTGGTTCTTCCATATCGAATATTATAAACACTACTAAAATTATGATTAAAAAGAATATTATAAGTAGTACCCCTACCCACCAATACTTGTCAAGAAACGATCTAGTTTCCGGAGTACGACTAGGAGGGGCAGTTCCTCCGGGAGGTGTTGGCTTACTTCCGCCACAATTAATTTCTTCTTTAATTGTACTATTTTCAATTGTACCACTAAAGGTATTAACAATTTTACATACATCCGGACAATCTTCTGGGTAATAATCCGACGCCGTTTCAGCGGTTTCCAATGGAATTAGTTGATCTGTACCTGAATTACAAGGGGCATACCAACACCCTACTTTTCCTAAACTATTAATTAGGTCATTATTCGAACCAGCTGCCTGCAATATTTGATTATATGTTCCATTCGGATCTTTTCCTCTATTAATGCATAGACATTCATTGACTTCTCCATCTTTTATATCTACGTTCGCCCCGGGTAATATTTGATTTATATTAGCCAAATTGCGACAGTAACCAAAGATAGTTTCATTTGCGGCCGCTTTAGCTTCTGTATCATCTTCACTAATTCCTCCAAGCCACCTACGACATATCTCTCCGGTTGGACTATTTGCTATAAGATCAGAACAAATACCACCAACAAAAGATGATGGACAAGTCCCTGGTCCGTCAATAGCATTTCCTTGGAAACCTTGACATAGGGTAGGCATAATTTTTGTGTTCCACGTTTTAAGATTTTCAGGGGTTTCTATACCATATGTATTTAACCACGTATTAACTGCTTCTAAACTAGTAAATGTGTCTATTGGCCACTTACACGTAACTTTTAACTCACTACTTGGATTAGTTGCAATGTTGCCGCCTAATTCACCGGCACATACAGCGGGGGTATTATTATTAAGAGATAGACATCCCTCAATATCAACTTCTGCACAAATTCCATTACATGGAGAGTTCACATTGTCTATTTCTACCAACCATTGATCCTTATCTTGTGGTCGTCCTGGACAACAACCCCTAGGTTGGTTACAATATTCTGTCAAACCTTCCTCTGGTACTTGTTGTTGAAAAGAAGTACAAACATTTCCTGGTGTATCGCATTCATTTACAAAATCGGCCTGGCATTGAAGAGTTGGAATAATAGGACAACTACCTCCAGGAACTTCATTACCATCCGGGCCGGGCTGACAACTACATACCTGATTTCCCATTTAAATAAATTTTAAATAAAGTATTAAAATTTATTGAATATTAGTTTTGCATTACTTACAAAGCATAAACTATAGGAACATCGATTAAATATGTCCGTCCATTATCCGGAAACTCTTCGTCGATACATACATTATCGTAAAAAGAGCGACTTTGTCGTTATCAAATACGGTGCGGAATGGTGTGGTCCCTGCAAAAAACTGACTCCCATCCTGGAAAAATTAGCCAAAGAACATACTCATGTTTATTTTGTCGATGTAAATGTAGATCTAGAAGAAATATCTGAGCATCACGATGATTTTACGGATGTGAGCAAAATACCCCATATCAAGTTATTTGTAGATGGGGAGTTGAAGAAAGAAATTATTGGAAAGGATGAAGATAAACTTCAAAGATATGTAGAAAGGTATTCAGAATTAAAGTTGAATGAGAAAAAACAAAAGGTAGCTGATGAAGTAACTACACCTGAAAAAGAGAAATCAGTGATAGAACAACATTCTGAAAGGGGTAGGGAGAGACCTGAACGGGGTAGGGAGAGACCCACCAAGGAGAGACCTGAACGGGGTAGGGAGAGACCTGAACGGGGTAAGGAGAGACCCACCAAGGAGAGACCTGAACGGGGTAGGGAGAGACCTGAACGGGGTAAGGAGAGACCTGAAAGGGGTAGGGAGAGACCTGAACGGGGTAGGGAGAGACCCGTCAGGGAGAGATCTGAACGGGGTAGGGAGAGATCTGAACGGGGTAGGGAGAGACCCGTCAGGGAGAGATCTGAACGTGGTAGGGAGAGACCCGCCAGGGAGAGATCTGAACGGGGTAGGGAGAGACCCGTCAGGGAGAGATCTGAACGTGGTAGGGAGAGACCCGTCAGGGAGAGATCTGAACGTGGTAGGGAGAGACCCGTCAGGGAGAGATCTGAACGGGGTAGGGAGAGATCTGAAAGAGAAAAAGATAAGGAACATTTTGAAAAACCCTCAGAGAATGTAGTTGAACCGGACGATCATGAAACAGAAGATGATCATGAAACAGAAGATGGAGAAGAAATACTTGAGATACCTATTAAGTATGATGGAGAGAATTATGAAGAATACTTGAAACAATACGAAGAATATCTGAAAACATTGGAAGTACAAGATGAATTGGAAATAGACGTAATAGTTGATGATAATCCAGATTCTGATGATAAAAAGGTCCAAGAGAATCCAGAAACACCCGAAAACCTTGAAAAAGAAGAACAAGTGGATAAAGAATTATCTGAAAACAAAGTTCTAGAGACCTTAGCAGTTCAATAATTACATAATGTATGATAAAATATCATACATTCTATTATAATTTTAAAATTGTATATTTTTTTTATTTATTTTGGATTCTGAAGACAGGAGCTTAGAATAACTAAAATTATCATTACGATATCATTTCAAGGTGATGTGAATTTCAAAAAAAAATACTATCTTACTAAATAAATTATCATGAGTAATACTGTATTTGATTTTAAATCTATGATTATTGGTCACAGAGGAACCAAAGGTAATGTTATGGAAAACACCCTCGAATCCATACTATATGCTATTGAATTGGGAGTTGATGGTGTAGAATTCGATGTTCAGAGTTGTTATACCGGAGAGATTGTCCTATACCATGATGAAACTCTTGATCGATTAGCATTTAAAGACCAATTTTATTTTGAGAAAATCAAAGGTAAAAATATTAATAAATTACAGTGGTACCATCTATATAATTCCGAGTTAATAGATTCAATGGGTCGAAAATATAAGATCCCAAAGCTAGAAGATGTATTAAGACATCCTAAAGTCTATAATTCTGATGTTCTCATCAACATTGAAATTAAAGACAAAAAATCCCATGAAAATTTAGCTACTATATTAATGGATCTAATTGACGAAGGACTGTATAGTCCAGATCGATTTCTTCTAAGCTCTTACCATTTTGAACCTTTAGTCTATTTGAAAGAATTTAAAGATGAATGTAGCCAGAAAGATAAAAATTGTCAAAAAATGAAAATTGGTATTATTTATGCACAAGAGTATCTACGTGGAAAGAGTCTTCTAAATTTGACGAAAAATCATTTGAAGGTAGTAACACACATTATTTTAGAAAGTTGTCTTGTTAATAAAACTCTGATAAACCAAATTAAGAAATATGGATTAAGTATATTTGTATATACAATCAATAGTCGAAAGGAATCTCCAATTAATAATTTAGAAAATCAAGTGGACGGTATAATTACAGATAAACCTTCCCAGTTTCTATCGTGTTAGTAAGTTCTTAGTTATATATTTATCAAATATATAATTATTGTGTCGGCTTATTAGCGACCCTTTTATTATACCATCTAGTAGCATTAGCCGGAGTTCTTGCATCCAGGGCCGAACCATTTCTAGATAGACATAACGGCTCTTTAAATGATGATGTAGTAGTAGTAGATTGTAAAGATTGTAAACACCATTGATTTCTACCCTCAGCACCGTTTGGAGGTTGATCATTGTAATTCCATTGACAATTAGACTTTGGAATGTGATTAACTTGATTCTGTTCAGTTCCTTCCGGATATATCTTACCATCCTCTGCAACCTCAGCCAAAATAATATTGGTATTTGTTGATCCATTGGCTCTACACAAAATTCTTTCTGGATCAGTTATCTCGGTATCATCTTCATATCTTACTATGTAACTATTCTTTGTTTCAAATCCATAAATTCCTATATCAGCTGTAGTTTCAGTGTAGGTAGCCGTTTCAGAGATCGCTCCTAGAGGATTGTCCAAATCTTCAATATTAAATACCCAGTCTTCTACCTGTTTTGTTTCCTGAGTAAAAACCTTTTGAGGTCCAAATACTGAGTAATGATTTGTGTTATCACCAGTAGCAACCAAAACTGCATTATACATTTTATTTATTGTTAATCCCGCTGATATGGTGACAGAATTATTAGATCCAGTTGCAGATGCCGGTTTAATGGTAGTATTACTTACAGTTCCATCGCTGTTTATTTTTATAGGATCAGTAGATACGTAGAGTGTAACTTTATCCTCTTCATTAGCTAAAGTTCCCCAAGCTCCAGTAATTACAGAAGAACTCGCTGTAATTTCAGCTCCTTGAAGAGGAACAAGTCTACCAGTTCCGCTGTTGTTATCACTCGTATGTCTAACCGCTAACCATATAGCCAATGCAATTATAACAAGTATTAAAATAATTATCACTATAATCCAAGGCCATACGGAGGCTTGTGTACTCGGGACAAGCATACCACCTTTATAAATTGGAGTTACGTTAGACATTTTCTATAGGATATAATAGATATGTCTGATCTCTTTTTCAATCGATCTTTCTTTAAACTTAGTTAATTAATAGTTAATTAACTAATTTAAATTTTAGTGATATACCTTGATTGTCTTATCGTAAAATCCTTCAACCCCTTCATGATCTACACAGATAATAGTCTTACCTTCTAAAGATTTCATAGCTTCAACACAGGTTTCCTTTACAGTTCCATCTAAAGAAGATATACATTCATCCAGTAATACAACCGGGGAGTTACTGACAGAATTTAAAGCTAAAACCAAGGCTAAGGATATTCTATCCCCTTCTCCTCCTGACATTTGATTGATATTGTCATATTCTACTCCCTTGTATTTTATCGAAATATTTAGTCCAGGTTTTAACTGTTTCTTGGTTTTCAATAATTTGTAAAGTTGGAGGACCATGGTGATAGGTTCATTAAAGAATAGAGGTAGTATATCACACAACACAGAGTTGATGGTATCTACTGTATCCTGAAGCTGTTTACATTCCACATCGATTGCGTTTTGTTTGAGTCTTTGAAGGGCAGTTAAATCTTCATTAAGAGACATTACTTTTTGTCGTTTCGCAGTTAAGCATTTTTGTTTTTCGACGACTGTATTACCATAAAGTCCATCCGCAAGTTTTGTTTTTGACTGAACTAACATCTTCTGAGTAGTTTCGTGGTTATTTTTAGCATGGGGATTTAGGGTTTTTTCTAAACTTTCTCTCTGAAAAATTAACTGTTCGATCCCTACCTTTATCTGGTCATGAGTAGCCTTAGTCTTGAGATGTGATTGATACTCTTGATGTAATTTGGCGATTTCGGCTTCGGAGTTCCGGATACTTGTTTGTATCTCTTCAATATTAGTAGATGGAGAGTTAGGTAATTGAATAACATATAATTGTTGTCTTAATTGGTTCCCTTGAGATATTAGTGTTTCACGATCATTATTTAGAGTAGATAAAGACTGAAAGGTCTGATTATACTCCATGATTTTTTTCATTAAGTCGCTAGAGTATTTCGGAGGTTGGATGATTTGGATTCGGGAAAGTCTAGATATGATGTCTTGAGTTTGTTGGATATTAGGTGGTTGGTAACTTTCCAATAGACTCGTATCTATTTCTTCTAAATGAGATTCTGTAGATGCTATTTGACTTCTGATTGACAATGCGGATCGAAGAGTCGATATTTGGTTGACAATGTTTTCATATTCTGATTCTTTACCTTGGATTTGGTTCGGTTCAACTGGATCTCTTTCTCCGGGGATTAATTGTCGGTTAACATATCTAAGAGGTTTAGAACATTCTGGACACTGGAGAAGTTCAAGACCCTTTTTTAGTTCTGATATTTCCAACGTAATGTTATGTTTAATGGACTCTAAATTAGATATCTGTTCAGGAGATACATCGTTAATTCCCAGTGATCTTAACTGTTGTCTAAGGGTTTTCAAATGGTTATAGGTTCGAATATTCTGTTTCATATTTTGGGCGTCCGTCAGTTGGTTCTGCAAATTTGCGATAATCCGACTAATAACTTCCTGGTTATACTCGTATCCTAGTAATTGGCAATCTTTGATATATTGATTCCGCAAGCTTTCTTGTTGTGTAGCCTGCCATATGTCTTGATTGGTCACCTCCATCTTTTGTTCTGAGTTGTATCCTAAAACTGTCAGTTCATCCTTTCGTGTTTGGATTAATTGTTCAGTGGTCTCTATTTTTTCTGTGATCTGCTTTATCTTATTTTCATTGTTACTTAATTGAGTTTCCAAACATAAAATCTGTTGTTTAATGGCATTATATTGATTAGCATTGGTTAAGATGTTTCGTAATGCCTGCATGTTATCATTTAGTTCGTTTACTCTAGTTTTGTAATTAACTTCATCAAATGATCCTACCTGAAGATTGGTTAATTTCTGTTCAGAAGTTTTGATTTGATTACATATCATATTATAGCTTCCGATATTTCGTTCGTGATTGAGTACTTCCTGATAGAGTTTTCCAACTCGAAATTCCATGTTTTCGATCTCCGTTTCCAGTGCGGTTATTTCCTCTGGAGCCAGTATTACTGTTACTGGTCTGGCTGTTATTTCCTGACTATATATATTCAACTCTGTAGTGAATGCGGTCTGAAGTTCTACAAATTGTGTATTGATTGTTTTTAGCTCTTGGTCAATTCGAGAAATGTAATCCTTGGGATTATCCTGGTTGAAAGAAAGTTGATTAAGAAGGGCTAGCCGATCTGAAGAGCTACCAGATAATAAACTACATTGGTCTTTCTGTTCAATATAAGAGCAAGACTTCCAAAGATCACGAGATCCAAACGCCTGATTGATGATCTGTTGTCCGACGTCATCTTCATAAGTCTTTTCTTCATTGTCATAAACAATAGTAACACGTAATAACTCTGGTCTTTTTTGTCGATAAATAATTAATTGATTTATCTGTAATGTCACACTACACTTCTTGATAAGTCCTGTGTTGTTGTAGACTCCTCTCATCGACCCATACAAAGCCCAATAAATTGCCTGAAGAATTGTTGTTTTTCCTGCCCCCGATTCTCCTTTCAGCAACACCATGGTGTTGCTGTCGAAATCATAATGAGTATCTAGGTGACATTTAAAACCAACTATCTTAATATGCATAGTTTTAATAATTAATTTTAGTGATTAGATAAATCATTTTGGTTCTAATATGATAAAAATTATCATATTAGAGACTGATTCTTCAAATTATCAGAATAGTTTTGACCCAAGAGTCCTCTCAATACGTCTAGCAAAACTTTTGTTGGGATTATCTACCCGGTCATGTTCATAATCTTGGATCTCGGATACCTTACAATTCATCTTTTGAGCCAAATCCTTTTGAGTCCATCCTTTTTTTGCTCTAGCTTGTTGCATTTTTTTACCAAAATCTTTTGGTAGTGTCTTTTTAATAGGTTTCCCATCTTCATCCTCCCGATATCCTACTTGAGATCTACTCGGATTTCGAGGTCCAGATCCCAATAACTTTTTAGTTACAGGTTTCTTTGGTTTTCCTTTAAAAATTACTGGCTTCCAATCTTGATGATCCATTTATATTATAATTATGAAATTTCTTTTAGAAAATCAAGTTTATATTGTTGTTTTGAATTATCAATACAAGAAATGATCACAAAAATAGTTTCTATTTTGTTATCTATAACGTATCATAAATAGACTATGGCATATCCTATTAGAATTTTTGATTTTCAGAGCGAAGAAGGAAGAACGGAAGGAAAAAAGTTTCTTCATGATTTAGACAAGACCATGACTGCCTTGTGCGGAAAGATCCAATCTGATGAGAAGTTGAGAAAGTTTCATAAGTTTAATACAGAAGAACTTCCAGAATATATGAAGTCTATCGCGGAACGTGCTGTGAAGGACGTGGTTAAGCAACTTCCCGAAGGAGAGTTGAAGTGGAAAGGTACATTAGGTCTTTATGGTAGAAAACAAGGATCAGTGATCAAAAGGGAGAAAGGCTTGTTTTATCGGATTGTGATTAACATGGGTGATCCTGAGATCTACTACGTGGAAGGAGAAGGTTTGAATAAAGAACCAGTTGTTCTTCCCAATGGATATGCATTGCTTTGTTCTCCATCTATGATTGACAAGGTAGATTTGAAAGTCCGAAAAGAACCCCATCGTAAGAAACTTGATCCTAAACTCAAGGGAATTATACCAGTTATCCGATCCAGAAACTACATACGATCGACGATTGTATTGGATCTGCCTTTGGGCGGATTACGGTTTCCTACCAAGAAGCCGGAAACAGAGGGGTCTATTGATAGAAATAGATCCGAAGACGAAAACTAACATATATCGTTTCACAATGAAAGATAAAACTATAAACAAAAATAGATAAATATAAATGTCTCATAAAAAGATACTTAAACAAATCTATATTCAATGTGCTAATTGTAATTGGATTGTTCTATATAAGAGAAGTTATCGATATAAAATAATAGTCAGGAAAGAAAGATTCAAGATATGCAGCTATTGTAATAGCTTATTAGATAAATCGGGTAAAAGATATACGATCTAAAAAACAAACACGGAAATATATATATAATATTTGATATATTATATTATGATTATATTGACTGAAATATGTTAGATATCAAAAATGAATAGAAATAAAATTTTTATCAAATTGTGATAACATTGCATCGCGGAAAATTCAATATGACAGATATTCAAAATACAAACAATAAGACTTATGCTGTTGCTATAGTCTTCAGCCGGTGGAAACTCGGACGCCTATGTGCTTTCCTTGAGGATGAGCTTGGAGCGCGTCAGGAGCAAATCGGTTTCATGCGAATCGATCGCTACAAGGGACGTGAGACCAATAGGACCATTCTACTCTTGGAGCGATCCCTCTTTGATACAGCTGATTCCCGTGGATTTACTAGCCAACAGAAGGATCTTGACTTCAAGATCGTGGAATACGAGCTCAGGGAGCACAACTTTCCCAGGAAGGGTTACACACGTAACTTCTACATCCCGATTCCACTGAACCTGCCGGAAGATGAAGCTCGTGCGCAGATTCAGAACAAAATAGATGTCCTTGTGACATTCGGTCTGTTCCTGAAGGAGCAGGCTCCTCGACTCAAGATTCCCTTGAAGTCCCGTGAGACTGGAGAGCACCGAGGACAGGCTTTCGTTACCTTCTCTCGAGCTACCGATGACGATTCGATAGCTCTTGCTCGCATTCTTCTCCACGACACGAGACTCTATATGGGAACGGATGATGATAATTGGGAACGCATGCGCTGTGTCTGGGCAAAGGACAAGCAGACTGGTGCTTCTGGGAACAATGGTAAGAGGAAAGGTGGTCGTCGTGGAAATAAGAAGTCTCTTAAAGCTGTTCCCGCTAAGAAGGGTCTTATCAAGACAAACACTGGTCCCGGTCAGGAGGATGTCCCTGCCAGTGTTATAAAGCCACTCGCCCCTGGCGAGAACCAGTGGAATAAACCTCTTATACAGCCCCCTGACGTGGGGACAGATGCCAAGGTGAAAGAAGATGACACTGGTGACGAGGTTTCTTCAGATACAGCTTCTTCAGATACAGGTACAGACGAGTCCACTGATAGAGATACCGTTACCGTCAACCCAGTCTATGGTTCTTCCCTTCCCCCACTCAATTAAATATCTAAAAATACAAACGTTCTTATGAACATTTGTATTTATCGATTTGACATAGTAATGGTCAATAAAGCGATATCAATTACTTTAAATCTTTTTATGTTTAACCTGGATACTGGTTATTTAAAAGGGAGTAAAAATATACTCTCTTCAGATTCGAATTATCCGTCCGATAAACTCGAAGAGAAGAAACCTTACGTGATAAAATCCTATCGTAGTCAAGATAATCGCTCACAAAGACATAATCTTTCTTACCAGAACAATATATCTAAAGTAACACATTTATCTAAAGATATCGAAAATCGAAAATCCATACAAATCCGACCGGTTCCAACAAATGTTCATCGCCAATCTTATAATAAAGACAAAAATAATATTACTAGGATAAATAGTAGTCATTACATGGACAGAAACACAGATAGCGAATACGAAAGTTCTAAAGGGAATTTTATTATCGGTAGTAATTCTGTGGACCTTAGTTCAGATGACAACTATAACCCATCTAATCCACCTATTTTATGGACAACTAAATCTGTTTATACTCTCGATAAAATTATGAAATATATTAATAGTACCAAGTTAATGAAACCATTAGGATATATGGTTAGATACTATATTAATAAATATCAACCTTACAATACGGAAAATCGCATATCGACTGTTGATAAAATAAATATGAATAGAGATAGTATGATCCTTGCTACTATATGTGAAATTTATTTGAAAAAGACCCGACCTAAAATTAAAATTATTATATCTAGTAAGCTAATATATCGAACACTTGGGAAGATTATTCACAAAATAATAGATGACAACTTTTCATATGATAATTGGATATTAGACTTTAGAGAGGTCTATATGATAAATTTAATAACTGAAGTGATGGTAGGTAAACCCAATAATGATACCATAAGGGAGATTATAAAATCATCCTATTATGTTACTAAATACATAATACAATTAATCGAGAATGAAGATATCGATTTATTATCTTACATGGATACATTATTAACTCATGCGATGTCCTTGAATATTTCTATACTAAATCCTACCCAAATCCGAGAGATGATGAGTATTATGGACATATCTCGGAAATTATACCTGAGGATTTTACTTGTAATATCTTATCACATGATAGGTTTTAATTCAATCATTACGACTAAATGGACTAAAAAATTAACAAAGGTTAAGAATATTAAACAATTTAAGGATATGTTATCCGATGATATTATGGAACTTATCATAGTTATTACTGGGTTTAATGTTAAGTAAAAATATATACTTTAAATTTTATTACTATTTTAAAATGATTGTGTATGCACAATTAGGTAATTGGCGTATTGTTGGATTAGAATCAACATATTCTGATGTGCTGGCATTTCAATTTAATCGAGGCACAGATGAAAACCCAGATTGGAATCAAATGGGATTTCCGTTTATTATTCAAAAGTATCATGATCCAGAAATGGATAGTATATATAGCGTGGCCTTAATTGGGGGTACTTCAACCGTAAGATTTGATGACAATTCAGATTATTTTAGAGTAAGGGGTAGAGGCGATAATATAGAATTTTGCAATGTTATTACAAAAGATTGGTCATTTAGTACAGATTGTGTGTATACAGCAGATCTAGAACTATTTCATAGATCTGATTTGGCTAATATCACAGCAGAAGATGTTAGTGAGGCTAATTTAAAGATTATAACTGCAATAGCTCGGCATGCTAATAATAAAGTCTATAATTTTGCAGTTGTGCGTTTTCCTACCTATATGTCAATATTGCGCATCCCTCCTGGATATAACTACCGAAGTAATAACGCTAACTCTGGAAGTAATAACGCTAACTCTGGAAGTAATAACGCTAACTCTGGAAGTAACAACGCTAACTCTGGAAGTAACAACGCTAACTCTGATTCTGATTCTGACTCCGAATAAATAGGGAAATACAATAAATATATATTTAAATAAATATATGTTTTGATTTATAAAAATATGAGACCTACTCAACAAATTCCTATAAAGAGAGTACAGAGTAGGAATCCCCGAACTTTGTCCCGAGAAAAATGGGTACCAAGGTATACAGAATTTAGGAAGGGAGATAATTATACTATCCCCGATATTAGATATAAATATGAACCAGTCACATGGGAGAAGTTTTTAAATAATACCTATGATCCATTTTATACTGTAAGATCTTCTTTTATACCTTATGTAATTATTGATAATGAAAGATATTGGGTTTTGGGAAGCTTTCATGATTTTCCTAGGGATATCTTGATGGACTTTGGGGGTAGTTGTATATTGTATGATCCACCCAGAAAATATCTTCGCAGAGGTCAAAAACAGATGAAAGATTATCAACACCAATTCGGATGCGCCATGTTAGAATTAAACGAGGAGTCAAAGGGATTGTTGGTAAAACCAATTCTTCAATCTTTAGGTACTAATCCTGTATCTGTTTATCAAGGTATAAATAATAATAGAAAACAATATGTCTGGTTTGTCATGGTGCCACTAGATTATAATATAGTAAAGCCTATTATAGACAATTTTGAGAAATATCCATCCGTAACGAAAGAAAAATTAGGACCATTAGGAATTTACAAAGAGTCAGATATCCTATCTGGATCCCATCGCACAAGTAAAAACTTAACTGACTTTGTTAATTATTTAAAAGTTGTTCGTTGATAGATAATAAATATAACTACGCCAACAACAACAATTCGGGATTCTCCGCCAGTAATTTAGCTCCTTCTACTCCATACTTACTCCCAGCAGCGTAGAGTGATTTTCCTGAAAAGTATCCAGCAAGAATAATACCACCTACATAAAATATAATGGCTACTGCCATTATCCCCGATGCTGCTTCAAGAGCTCTTTTATTGCTGGTACTATCTTGTTTAGTACCAACGACGATTTGTATAATAAATGGAACAAGAAGTATACCTGCACCTATAAAACCGATGACTATTCCTACGGTAACGCCCATTTAAAAAGTAATTTATAATTAAATTACTTTTTTTAAAATTAATCCATAATATTATATTTTAAATTATAATATTATATTTTATTTGCAGTATCACTCGAAATTTATTGTCAGAAACTCGGAGGACTCAGTTGCTAGACCAAATGCTTCTCTCTTTTTTTTGTAAAAATATACATTAATAGCGCTATTTCTATCACTCTAACCAACCAAGCCTTTTTCGGCACCACTAAATGATGACTTAGCAATACCCCAACCTGATTCAAATCCAACATATACTATACCACCAACTAAAAATAATCCAGCTATTATTATCAATACCGCCGATGCCTCTAGAGCTCTTTTATAATCGGTATTATCTGTTTGGCGACGAGATACAACAAGGTCAATTATAAAAGGTATAATTAACAGGCCCATTCCGAAGACACACATAAATACCCCAATTGCTAAACCCATATTATTTTTTATAATGAATTATTTGTTTGAATTATATCAAGAAATGATCAACATTTCTTATTAAGAGTTTGGATAAGAAGGATAGTTTCAACTGCTAACAATTTTTAATTTTGCTCGCGCTCGGGCTAATGTTTTATTATGCATTGTGTTTATTTGGTTTTGATTTAACTCCCCACCCAGGGTATCATTACCCTGAGCACCCTCATCTCGTTTCATCTCAATATAATGAATCTCTCCATTTCTATCAGGATCTTCGTACCATTTCCGTCTTTGAGTCCAATGTCGCTTACAAATTCTATTATCATCCACTAGATCTATAATTGTAGGAAAGCGAGAACGAAATACACGACCTGTGATCTGCTCAAGGCCGCTTAGGGATTTAGTACTACCTGTTAATATCATCATATTGGATTTCTGGCCACCCCAATCCGGACATGCCATCGCTTCATCGAAACCTGTTCCAATTTTACTAATAGTACCAACTAAAACTCTTGAATCTTTGTAGGTACTCTTAGTTCCAGCTAACACATCAACGCTTACCCCATGTTCAGTTAACACTTTTTGGAGAAAGTACGCATGATTCTTATTCCAAGTTAGAATCATAATTTTCTGTTGATAATTTCTCATCACTAGATCAATAATAAAAGCATTTCGTAGCGGATCTTCACATAGTCTCCTTACTAATTTTGGCCAATCAGTATCCCCGTTCTTATTCTTTTCGATAGGAGTTTTAATCCCAGTAAATAAACGATATACTGTAAATCTCTTAGGTGACTTAATAAATATCCCATGTTTGCCACATACCGAGTGGACAATCGATTCCATCCCGTCGGTACGTTCCAATGTAGCCGTACAAGCGATTACATATTGTGGTGTTGTTCCTAACAAACAATGGGTCCGAGAAGGCACGCAGAACATATGAGCCTCGTCAATAACAAGTATACGTACCATTTTTAAAACTTCTTGTGGGATTTTGTGAAATTGGGTGTCCATAGTTAGAATTACGTTGCAAGAGGAAGGTAAAGTGGTTTTTCCATCATTCAGCCAAATCGAAGCATCAGTGAATTTTTTGAAAGTGTTTAACCATCCTGGCTCTACTAGCTTGATGGGATAGACTACCAAAGTTAATCCTCCCATAGCTGATGCCAAATAAGAAGACATACATGTCTTCCCGCCGCCGGGATAGATACCCAAAGTGGTAGACCCATAGCTATTCAAATGACCTAATGCTTCATCAACGATTGGAACCTGGTGGGGTCTGAGTGTTCCTTTAAAATTAAATTTCCCGGGAGGATATTGTTTTTGTGAATTGATATGTGTACCAAGTAATATATTCCCAAATGTATACGGTAAGATAATTTCATTATTTGGCTTATCAATAGCCCACATCAAAATTGGATCTTTGGCTGATGCGAATCTCTTATTTTTAAAGAAACCGGTTTTCTTTGGTTGCATGTAAAGAGATTTTCGAATGGAATTTTTTTGTTCTTTGGTTAATATATCCCTATTAATGCGAACAGCCATTCTTTTTGAATAATGATTAAAACAATGGTATTTTCATTTTTAAATAAAAATGTTACATACACCTTCCCAATCTTTGAACGATAGCTATTCCGAATATTCAATAAGTCCAGATGATATCTATGAAGACAGAGCTCATATATATAACGGGTCTGAATCTTGCCCTATGTACACTGATCATCATGCGATTCCGCGCTCTAGCGAGAAAACAATTCGACCTGATCTCGTAAAACTAAATATTCCGAACGATATTGTTAATATAGCAGACACAATTTATCAAAATATGGAGGTAGGTACTAAGAGAGGGAAACGAAGAAAGATGTTGTTATTTTTCTGTACCTTTACTGCTTATAACCAAGAAAATATCCCAGTAGACCCTATTTGGCTTGCTAATATTTGTGGACTAGAGAGGAGTAGTATTTCCAAAGCCTTGAGTATGTGTTCTCCTGTATATACTAATTATGATACACCGATGGTTCGTTATACCCCAAAGGATTATATTCCAGTCTATTACAAGAAGCTATCCTCGTGGTTGAGTTTCCCTGAAGGAACAATAGACTATATCTATTCCATAGCCGATGAAATAATGGAGAAAGATTCTACTCTCAGTGACGAGAAACCTCAAACTGTGGCAGCGGCTATTCTGGTGTTTTATATGAAGATGAATGGTTATTCAGTGGATAAAGATAATTATAAGACTATATTCAGAATGTCGGACATGACAATAAATAAAATCAAGAAAAGAGTTATTAAGGCCTACAACGAATAATAAAATATTTAATATAGAAAATGCGTCAGGTATCTTTTATCGTCAGTAATACAAAAATCGATAATAGTAAATCTGGAGTTGTTGCTATACCTCGATGTAAATTATTACAAAGTGCAATATTAGATGCCGCCTTGAAAACTCATAAAGATCTATCGGATGACGATCGGGAATTTGCCCGTTCCGAGATTCTTAAACTGGATCTAAGAGATCAAGAATTGGCAAAATTCATACTCCAAATTTATAAATTGACAAATACAGGTAGGTTTTCTTTAACTTATAACTTAGATCTAGATAACCATATTCAAGCCAGAATTTCAGAAAGAATTAAAACATTAGTTAAGGTCAGTGGTGACGAAAAAGCGTGGCCAGAACTTTATAACAACCCTTACTTGGTATCTGAAGAAAAAGAATCAATAGAGACTATGTCTAATAGAGAATATTATGCAATATTGAATACTTTAGAAAATGCCCGCACAGCCAGTGATTTTGAAACAGTCATACCCTGCAAAATTTCCAAATCTGACACTTTAAGTTTAGATAAGAATGGAATTAAGTACACATCTATTTATTCTAAATGCTATGACAATGTATGTATCTCCGAATCAGGACAGAGTGGTAAGATAGTTGCAGTTAAGGGTGGTGATATTCCTCAGATTGCTTATATTGCTGACGGTAACGGAAAGAACAACCGTTATTGTTTTAAGATGATAGATTTGGTGGAACAATTAGCTAAAGGTGATTATATCAATCCCCGAACCGGGTTGATGTTTTCCGAGATAGCTCTTAGTCAGATGTTGATTAAATACGAGAAAGAAATCAAGATGTACAAAAGACATATGGACATTCTACGACGGGCTGGATTCAAACAGTAATTTATAACTAAATATGTCGGATTATCTAAAAGAAGTACTCACTTCATAAAATAATAATATTTATACAAAAATATTATTATAAAAAAGAACCTAATAAATGTCTAAACAAGTTCCGGGATTCAAGCTTGAATCCAAAAATAAAAATAAGAAGATCGAGCGAACACCTGATAAATATGACTGTGACATTAAAAACTCAATAGAATATGTTTATATTTTAGCTGCTATTGGTTGGCTTGTGTTAACTGTTATATTAGGTTTATGGTATCATGACGATTTAATTGTTTGGTTAATATTGTTACTACCGTTGGTAGTGTTTGCTATTAATTATCTAAGTTTAGGAGAATTTAATTGTAAAATGGAAGAACAAATGTTCCGTGGAAATTTCCTGTCCTTTGGATTTTTAGTTGCTATTATCCTGATAAATTGGAACAGTCCATTAGGTCATCACGACAAAACAGAATTTTTTAAGATATTAATTGCGGCTTTTATTCTTCTTATGATATCCCTGGTAGACTTATGGGTAGGCGAGAAGAGAATGCCAATAATTAAACATATTAAAACTTCACTTCATACCACATCATTGACATTGCTAGCTTTAGCTTTGTATCTATATTATACATATCAAAGAGATAAATACAAATTCTGATCTTCGGTTATAAAATATTATAAAGAGAGTATTAGAAAAGATGGAATTAAAACTCTGATAAAGTTAGATAAAATCTATTCAAAGATAAATTTTTAACCGATTAATAATGTCGAATAAAAGACATCAAAATGGCAATGAATTCAAGACGCCTGAAGATAATTTTACAAATGTTACGGTTAATGTAGTAGCTAATTGGTGTAAAAAGAAAGACCAAAAAAATGAGACACCTGTTCAATCTAAATCCAGAATATCCCCGTATAAACATATAGTTAAAAATAATCAATTTGAAAAACCTCGAAGATTAAAAAGTTTTAATATATATCTAACGAATGAAGATAATGTTGAATCGGTTAACGAATATTCAGATACTCTTCCAGACAAAATAGAAGGAACATATAAATATGATTTCAACATTATGGATATTCATAGACTGATTTTGAAACGGTTTCAATATCAAAAAGAGCATGATGTTAGGAAGTTGGCTGAAGAATTGCGAGTCGAAGAGGAAAATATCAATCAAAGACAGAATATGGTTGAGAGAAAAACCTCGTTAAGGGCGATCAATAGATTGAGAAAGAAGATAGAAGACATTATGGCCGATAGGAGTTTCCGAGAATATATTCAAAAAATTACTCCCCTGATAGATAGTTATAATATGTTAGGTTCGATATCGAAGATTGTTTCCTTTGCGAAAAAGAGGAGTGAAGAAGATTCCGAAGAAGATGTACCTGAAGATCAATATGATCAACAAAAACGTCATCAAGTGATTTTAGATTTTATCGAGATAGCTAGAAAATATATACAGATAGATTTAATAAGAGAGGTGAAAGAAGGGAATAATTGTCCAACCTGCGGGATTAAACTAGATGAGAGTATGAGTAGTATGGATGATGATGGAGTTAGTGTGTGTCCCAAGTGTGGTATTGAAAGAATTTCGGTTGTGAGAAACAGATTTTATCATGATAATGCTAGAACTAACAATTCTGGTAATAATTATGAGGACCGTGGCAACTTTAAAAAGGTTTTGTTAAGATACCAAGGTAAACAATCAGATAAACCTCCTGTTGAATTATACGAGAAACTTGAAGCTTACTTTATTGAAAACGAAATTCCTAAAATAGATCTGAATGGAATTAAATTTGTCACACCCGAGCAGATCCGCTCTATGCCTATCAATATGATGGGTGAAAAGACTGGAACCAGCCGATCTCTGATGTATAAAGCTCTCAAAGAAATAGGTAATTCTGATTACTATGATCATATCAATGTTATTTTAAATGAAATGTGGGGTTGGGCTCTTCCGGATGTATCTTATTTAGAGGATAAGGTGATGAAAGATTATGATACCTCACAGAGAGTCTACGAAGTCTTACCGAAGGACAGAAAATCATCTCTCAACAGCCAATTCCGATTATTTAAACATTTGAGAAGATTGGGTCATTATTGTAAGAGTACAGATTTTCGGATCCCCACTACTCATGACATTTTAGAATTTCATAATACTATGTGGTCTAAAATTTGTGAAATATTGGATTGGGAAAATATTTAAATAATTTATTAACGTTGAAAGATTTGGAGAAAACAATTTTGGTTATAAAGTTGATTAAGATTAATTTTTTAATAACAAAGTATTATTGAATATTTTGTTATTTTTCCGAAAAAATTGCTTTTAAGGTAAATACCTTCCGTGCATTAGAAGTTTATTGTATTTGAAACTAATTAGTCATTGATTTTATAACCTCTTAACAATTTTATCCCCAGCATATTCTATTATTCCACTTTGTGTTACTGCAGCAGTAGCTATTAAACCTTCAATACCAACAACCGCAATAATCGGACCTGGACCACAAAAAGTCAACATGGATAAAAATCCCCACCTTGCAACTTTACCTACTCCACGACCTCCAACTAATTTAAACAAAAACTTACCAATCTTCTTAAACATATTATTTTCAATATATTTTATTATATTGAATTAAATTTCAGTTGTCTATGAATAGTCGGAGATAAAAAATCGAAGAAATATGATCTTTTAAAAAATTTTTAGGAGTTTGGTCCAAACACGGAACGGAAACAAACAAAATGACAACTGAACAAACTCAAATCGACTACTGCTATGAAAACTTCAACAGAACACATGTACAAGCAACTGAACCAAAACAAAGAACGATCACAACTGCACAAGGACAACAAACATATCATGAAATTCCGATCCAATACAACTACGGAACCGATGAGGCCCCAATCATCGACTCCTGTTTCATTGAGCTACCCATGGTAAAAACAAATGGCGGGATTGTATGTAAGAAGGAAGAAAAGAAAAGTCGTAATCCAGGAGATCCTCCTTACACCAAGGAATCATACTCAATGATGTTTATTTTTGATCTTCAGAATAAAGATTGCGTGGAATGTCTACAAAAACTAGATGATCTCCACAGAGGCGTTGCTCATGCTATTGCTCCACACAAGACCAAGATCGGTAAACCCTATTTTGATCCTAACAACCCCGAGGCAACTGGTTTGAGGAACCCGGTTTATTATAAAATGGATCAACTTACCAATGAAAGGGTTAAGGGTCGTAACCCCACAATGTGGATGAAGATGAACCATTGGAAGAACAACAAGACCCTCTTCACAGATCTTAATGGAAATCCGATAGATTGGAGTCTGATAGTAGATGTTGAAGCTCAGATTATTCCTCTGATCCACATTGAGAAGGTTTATTCTGGTTCGACTACAAGTATCCAGATGAAGATGGTAAGTGGTGTCATCACAGATATTGCACCTATCAATACTCGTTCTCGTCAGGTTAACACTCTGGCAAGACTCAAAGAGAAGTATTCAGGTCTTGCTGATACAGTTGCTTCTCAGTTGGCTCAGCTTCGAATGGAGAAGCAAGATGTTTTGGATGACGGAAACCTCCAACCACAAAACGCTACACTTCCAGGAGCTGGCCAGATGCATAAGATACCTAACGGTTCTTCTGATGATAAACAACAACTGAACGAGTTTCTAGGTGGAGCATCTACTACTCCACCTCCGGTCCAATCTCAGCCTCCGGTCCAACAAGTTTCACTACCGGTAACACAACCACAACAGACACTTCATATAAAACAACCGGCCCAACCTGTCCAGTTAAACCAAGTTGCAACCCAGAATGGACTACCATCTATGATACAGATTCAGTAAATCCACAATTAATAATTAGATAACATAATATAGTTAAATATTATTATATGTTATATTATAACATATAATTCTTTACTCTGATTGATTTGATTGTCTATATCGTCTCATTCTTTCAATATTCTGACTAAACTCTGGCGTTATAGGTATCATTATTGTCTCAGATGATTCATCAAAACCAGAATCTGATAAATCAGCAATAAATAAATCTTCTTCAGAATCACTGTTGAAAACCATGTTATGTTCTTCTACGTAATTATCATTAGTAAGCATATGGAGCAATTGTTGAGTTTCTTCATCTAAAACTCCATCACGAGTTGTTATATCATCAACCACCGGTAATTCGTCATTCTCGTCTATCAAAACTTGATATCTGACTGGATCTTTCATCTGGAGTAAGAATATAGTTGCATCTTTATATCCACTTTCAATCATAGTTTTCTTAGAATCGCTAGTTAAAGAAATTCCAGTAGTATCCAATACTGGAGTTTTTAGCGCAATATGTTTACATCGTTCTGATGCATTTTTAATAGCCTGCTCCCGGAGAACTTTCATCGAAGCTTGGGCACATCTGTATAGATAACGAGGAATACTACGGTCCGAAGAATGAGAACTGTGTTCAGAATCGATATATACCCCAAGTATATCATTCTCTCCATTATCCAAAATCAATATAGGATAAGGATCTCCTATTGCTCCATCTACATATACATTTCCATTATATATCCTAGGACAAATAAGAGCGGGTACTGCCATCGACATCATGATGGCTTCTACACATGATAAATTAGGATCTGTATCTTTAGATAAATATTCTACCCTCATCTTATCTAAATTAAATGTAACAATAATTAACAATATTCCAGTGGCCATGTATAATTGTTTAAGTGTAGGAATCATTCCATATTTCTGCTGGATTCTTAGTTTTAACAAATCCTCAACCGTTTTAATTCGCAACAAACCAGGACTTTCTTTTAAATGCTCTATATTCAAATCAGTAATATCGTTGATTATATTGATATTTATACAATCATTAATTATTTCAGTCACCGAGTAACCAGCAACGGTTAATAATGAAATAGAGGATCCAATCGAACAACCAACGAATGCATTCACCCGATCAAGATAGCATTCTTGTTCGAATTTAAGCAATAATCCAAGTTCCAAATAACCTTTAGCACCACCTGGACCCAATACAAATACGTTCGGTTTCCATATTTGATCTTCGTTGTCATTGTCGGTTTTTTCAATTAAATCATTAGAAATAGTAGAGGCATCGGGTTCCATTTTGTGTAGTCGGATTTTGTTTAAGTATGGTAGTTTCACATCATTCTAACTGTTATATATCTATGGGATATATAACAAATCATTATAGATTATATCTATTGGTTCAAGATCTGAGAATCGATATACCGAAGTACTCGATCGCTCTCTTCTGGATAGATAACTCCATAAAAACACTTATTAGCGGCCATTCTTCCGATCAAAACTGCCGTAGCTAGATTTATCTGACCCTTAAAAACTGTAGATGCTACTTTGCTATATGTTGATCTCATAGCGAAGAAATCATCGGTCTCTGTATCACCTTTTTTCAATAGTATATCTAGTGTCACTGACTTCTGTATAACTGGTTGTCGTAGTGGTTGTATCGGTTGAGTTGGTACTATGGTAGGTTGAACTGGTGGTAGTTGTTTTCCTGTAGCAATTAGTTGGTTAACTTGAGTCGCAGGAGTTGGTTCAATAGTAATAGTAGGTGCTGGTCGAGTTATTACTAACTTAACCGGTTCTGGTTGACGAAGTTCATCCGGGATGGGGGGAGGAGCTTCCTGAGGTACAGTAGTTATATCTCTGACTGGTGGATCATCATCCATTTTTTAATGATAAATATATGTTTAAATCTCATAAAAATCGTAAAATCAATCAATATTAGGCATTTCAGTCTTATCAAATAAGACATCAAGTACAATGTAAATTATCTTTAAAACAACATTAATAGAAATAACAATAAAAATCAGGCTTAAGGTGATAGAATATCAGTTAAATGGAAACTTTAAAGAAACCTGAGACAATCATTTCCCTGATAAATACAACCGCCTTATTGGGAGCATCTGTCTATTTTTATCGTAGGATCAATGGTTTAGAACAGGAAATAGATAAACATACAGAACATTTGACTTCTACGATCAAGAAAGTTAAGGAAATGCAAGTCACTAAACAACACGTTAAACAATTAGCAGGTGCTATTAGAGACCTGAATAATATTTTGGGAGCTCAAAAACAGGAATTATTCCAATTAAGAGTTTTGAATAATTTCCAGAAAGAACAGATTAAAGAGTTACAAAATCAATCCAAGGAATTAGGGGGAGATATAAAACTCACTCAACAACCATATATTTCGGGGATGAATCAAGGGTTAAATCAGGGAATGAACCGACAATTCAATCAACCTAGACAGGTTTCTAAAATATCCCCTCAGACATTTAATCAGGGAATAAACCAATATCAATTCAACCAACCTGGACAGGTTTCTCAACCCTCTCCTCAAGGATTTAATCAAAATCTTTATCAAGGTATGAATAACCAACAACAACAATTCAACCAACAACAATTCAACCAACAACAATTCAACCAGCAACAACAATTCAACCAGCAACAACAATTCAACCAAGGTATGAACAACCAATTCAACCAAGGTATGAACAACCAATTCAACCAACAACAAATTAACTCAGGAATGAACCAGTTAATCGATTTAGGTATGGATATAGGAATGAACCAGGGATTAAATCAAACAGAACAAGAAGAAGATGATCTTGACAATCAAATCGATGCTGTAAGAAAAGCCCGTCAGAACTCCGGGGGAGGCCTCGCAATGTCAGGACTTGGATTGTAATAATTTATTAACAAAATATCATTAATGAATAATATTTTGTATTTTAGATCTAATTAGATTCATTCCATGTGATCAAATCTACTGTATCCATAACAACATTACTAGATGTCATCATATCAAGACCTCGAGAGAAAGCATAGTACCTTAGACGGTTTACAATACAATGTGCTCGGTCGAATAATTCATCCGTATCCAAAGGTTTATCAAATAAATATTCTATCTGATCTTCGTCTTCATCACTGGTGTTTTCAAACTCATCTGAATTTTCATAATAACGACTCATAGTTTTAAAAAAAATAATAAATAAATTTAACAAATCATTTTTAATTCGGAATTTTTGAATATATAATCACAAAAGGTTTCAAAATCACAACTCAATCCAGACATCTCATACATTACCTGTAGATCTTCCTCGTGATTATTATACCAAATCATAAACTTATTGTTCTCGAACTTCTTTCTAATAGTATAATGGATCTCTTGTATATTTTGTGCTACCTTTCGATCAAATGCATCCACATCAAATGTTTGTTTTGATTCCATCTTTTCTATTGATATTAATCCCATAAATAAAAAAGATATAATTATTCATTTTTATTTATAAATGGATAATTTATTGGATTTATTATCTGAGTACGGATGTTATATTGATAAGTTCACAGATATCGATACTCTTGAATCCCTAATGAATCATTTTAATAAAATTTCATCCATAAATAATATAGAATATGTTTCTTGTAAAGCAGATACGGGAGGAATTTTTGTATTAGTCACAAATAAATATGTTGTTAAATTGTATTCTTCTAGAAAATACAATAAAATAGTTTACATCTATGATACATTATTATCAACTAATTATGATTTTAGTAATATCGAAATAATTAATTACTATTATTCTGTTGATAATGGAATAGTTATACATGATACTTATCATTCTACTCAACATATAATCGGAAAATCCAGTATCAGGGCAACTATCAATGAATTGTTAATACCAATATTTTATTTCACTAAAAAAATTAACACCAATATAGAATGGAATAAAGATACAACTAAGAAATTTTTTCTTGATATAGCTAAAGCACTAATAGAATTACACAAAAATGGAATTGTTCACGGGGATACTAACCCAGATAATATAGGATACCGAGAGTCCAATAATAACTTTGTTTTATTTGATTTTGGAGATTCAATTATATATGAACCGGATTCAAGGTTGTATCTGTCTGATGTAAATAGGTTTCTTACTTCAATCCTTTCGACTTATAGAGAATTTTTCAAAGATTATATTCCAAACATCGAAACTATTCAAACATTGGTCAATAAAGGAGAATATAATATCGAGAAATTTTACAATACTATTAATGTAGTGATGAAATAAATGAGCATATATTTAACATTTTATAAATCTTCAATATAAATGAGTCAGTCACCAATAAAATTCAATGATATACCAAAAGATATACTATTTCTAATAGCATTAGATCTCGATTTGGAAACCTTATCTAATTATTGCAGAGCTCAAAAAAGATTTAATGATATAGCCTGTGCTAACGAAACATTTTGGATTACTAGATTAAAAAGAGATTTTGGGATTGAATATAAACATAATCGTAAAAGCCCTAAGTATAGATATGAAAATATCTATACAGCATTAAATGATGAATTCATGAGTATCGAGTTGAATTTACCAAGTTATATAACTGAAAAAATACCTATAAAAGAAATAAGAAAAGATTTTATGAAAGATACAATAAAAATAGTTATTAAACCTTTCTATGATAGCTACATACCAGGTACTACTAACTGGTATGATTTGAAAAGTGAATTATTGAGAGCAGCGTATATAGCATGGTCCCCGTACTGGAGTCCAAATTTGGATGGAGGAGGTATTGATAATGAAGAGGAATTTACAGAATCTATTTTAGGATGGTCTCCATACACTAACTGAAGTCGAAATTTAGATGAAAGATGGTATAATGAAAAGAATTTACGGAAGAATTTAGTATAATATATAATATTATGACATATTATATATTAAGATTTATTTTTGAGAGGGCAATAAATAATTTAAGGTAGTTATTTGTCCATCATCCGCAATAGGGGTGAGATCTCCCCATCTATAACGAATTACATTTGCTCCTTTCATTAATGTAATTTTAACCATGTTAATATTTAATCATAATCGAGTTCATCTAATACATCATTTTATTTTTTTATCTCCTGATATAATAAGTCGGATATAACTAAAGAAACAACTTAAAAAGTATTTTGATTTATAATAAAATGGATTCGCGGCCTGTGTTTGTGTTATTAACAGCTAAAACATGTCCAGCTTGTCATAACTTTAAAAGAAAAGTATGGCCATCTTTGAAAGAGTCGTTAAAAAAGGATAACCAAGTTCAAATTGTAGAAATTGAAGTTCCAACTACCAACTCAAAACCAAATCCTGTTAAGTATCACAAACAACTATCTCGATTCATTGGGTGGTTTCCCACAATGTCCTTATATCCGGCTGAAAGATGGTTTAATCAGTCTTCTGATTTAATTGGTATCATTAAAAACGGTAAAATAGTTCCACCTGGAACAGACGATAAAGGAAAGTCATACCCGGAACACGTGGAACCTATTGGAAAGATTAATCTAACAGAGGATGATACAATCAAATGGGTGAATTATCATCTTAATGATACCGATGGAATGTTTGTAAGACTAAGTAAACAATCCAATAACACATCACAAAATAAAATGTTAACCAAAAACGCTAAATCGATTGGTCGTTTTCCGGATGGCAAATTTATGGTTCCTACAGCAGGGTATTATGCTAAATTCGAACCGAGCAAAGTAGAGTAATTTTTATTTCGGATCGAATGGAATTATTGATCGTCAGAGTTTTGATTTTATAATTTAGAAAAACCTATGTCCTTATTCCCATTATATGATGAGATAATTTCACAGATGGATGGGGAAGAAGAGGCTCTTAACCAAACTCATTGCACAACGATTACCCGGATGAGCCAGAAACACTTGAATATTATTTACTTATTAATTCTCCATCACTATATCAAAACCAAACCTGGAAAAATGGATCTTCCATATGGATCTCGAACAGTGTCCAATGGAAAGGGAATCACATTTCGACGATTAAGTCAAATTCCCGAAGATGTTCAGAAAATCATCTATAGGTACCTAATGATAATTGCTGAAGATTAAATAACCACAATAAAATATATAATATATTATATATTTTAGCTATAAATCATCGCCTGATCAATAGATTGTTGTTCTGTGGGGCCAACAACCATAGCCGCTTCGTCTGTGGATGTAGCAACCGCCGTAGGAGCATATGTGTATCCCATACCGGCCCCGGCAGATGGGTCAAGCATTACATGCTTGACCCTTTCTCTGGTTTCCCGAGAGAAAAATAATCTCCAAATACTCCATAACCAAATTAATGCGGCTATTATAAGTACAATTACGCTTATCCAGAGCATTGTGGTTGCCTCTCCGTTACTGACGGCTCCACATGTACCACTTCTTATACGATTGTAATATACTATATTTGCAATAGATACACCGACTACAATAGATGTTAGTAAAAAGACGACAATTTTAAACCATCTTGATTCAGTTGTATCCATTATATTTTGTATAGTTTCAAATAAATATTTCTGTTTTATCTTTTTCTTTATAATCATAAATATCTAATCTTTAAATCTTAGATGTTGATTTTATAAGTAATCCGATTGAAAAAAAATCGAATTATAAAAATCTGATTCTAATTGATAGGGATCTTTTAGACTTAACATTTTTATTTTTCGGAATTGATTCCTTAATTTAAAAGTTCTTAAAAGTGAGTTTGTTTTTCTATAAAGTTGATAAAATATTTACGAAGATTGATTAAAGGCTTAAACGTTAAGGTACTATTCCAAAACATGGCAACAGTCGTCTCGAAAGGAATGAAATGGACAGAAGCAGCAGCAGCAAAAGCTGCCCAAAATCACCAATACATCAAGCTTGGACCTAAGCCGGGTTACCTGCTCCTGAGCGGTGCTCCTGGTCGTTGGAAGAAACCCGAGACTAGTCGGGACGTGTACCTCCCGCAGCTGCGTGCAGCCGGTGACCCGACTGTTCTTAGAAGAGTTTTCAATCGTATTCCGAATTTTGAAGCTATTTTGGCTGATGGATACACCGCATCAAACTACAACACTACGAAGAAACCTGCGTTTGATGCTGAGATTGCCATGTACAAGCAATACAAGGCCTCCAAGGATGCCGCCAAGGCTGCTAATGGAGGGCCCTCTGTTACCCTTGACAGACTTCAGTACTTGGTGGATAATGTCAGTCAAGCTACTACGGTAGCTCGTACTACAGCTACTTCTCCTCGCGGTACTTCTCCTCGCGGTACTTCTCCTCGTAGGCGCGCGGGACGTGTCCCGGATCTTGCCAAGCGTTTGCAAGATGCTAAACGCAAGGGGAAGGTATTGGATGTATCCAATATGGACCTCGTTAAGGGAACTGGTATCAAGTTGATAAAGACACCTGGAGAGGGTTCCAAGAAGTTTGGTGTTGCTGGTCTGGAGATCGTTTCATCCAAGCCTGAACCGTATGCTCGTGTTGTACAAAAATTGGGACCCCAGTATAGCCGATACATTGACGAATGGAACCGGGTGTATCAATCCAAGACCATGGCTGCACCCATGACTGTTCCTGTCGCATCTACTCTTGGGCAATCTGTTGGCAGTCCAGTCGCTGCACTCCCGACACTCCCAATCGCTAGCTCCCCCCTGGGATCCCCTCTAGCAGGAGGATTGTCTCTCCCGCTCGTTCCTGGAACTCCTCCCTATTAAATATCATGTATATAATATAATAATCAAACATTATTATATTATTATAAAATTGAGGCAGTATTTATAATTCAAACAATAATTATAACATGAGTTGTAATTGTGGTTCAGGAAGTCACAAGTTTTTGGCTACCAATGCTCCTAAAATCAGAGTTATAGATCAACACCATAGAGTAGGATGTAATGTTCCCCTAAAATCCAGTATTATGGAGACTTTATCTCAACCCATTTCTGAAGGATCGCACTGTATTCAGTTTTATTTAGGACCAACTAATAGATATAAATGTACAAGTATCAACAATTATGATCGGTTAAGATCTATTGATTACTGCGACAAATACGGTAAAACATTTTATGTCCATTGCCCTAACAATACTAACCTCGCTAGAGAACACGATAATGGAATTTTAATCGGGACAACAAATATTATTAAAAAGGAACTATATCAAATTAGGGATATGCCTGGTTCTTGTATCGTTCACATCGGAGCGAGGGGCACCATTCAAAATGTGGTAAATAACATTAATGACCTAAAAATATCTCGCGGGACTCATCCGAGAGCAGAAAAACAGCTGATATTAGAAAATGCAGCTGGAGCTGGAACTAAATTGGGATGGAATTGGGAACAGTTACGACATATCTATGAAGGTATTGACACAAACACTATTGGACTGTGCATTGATACTCAACATATATTTGGAGCAGGTACTAATTCCGTTCAGACTCATGAAGATGTGGTAAAAATCTTTGATATGTGTGAATCTGTCTATGGAAGAAATCCAGATGTGATTCATCTGAATGATTCAAAAGTTTCATTTGGTGCTCGCGTTGATCGACATGAAGGATTAAGAAAAGGACATATCTGGTATGAATCAGATGAAGGATTAAAATCCTTACTTAATTACTGTTATGATCAAGACATTGATATTATTTTAGAAACCCCAACATCTTCAATCGACTTGCATAATATTCGTAGCAAATATATGGATTTGGATACAATCGATATTTATCGAAAATAGTAAACCACATACTAATATATGTTATATTAAACATCTATTAGTATTATATTTATGAAATAAAAATAGAAGTTAATTAACTACTCTAAAGTAATTACATCTTATTAAAAGATGGACTCAGTTACATCCGATATATCAAATTTTGATAAGAGTTTAAGTGAATTTCTAACTCTGTCAAAAACTATCATTAATTCCCACGAGAAGAGAAATCTAAAGCTAAGTTCACGCAAAAATCCAATCTTAAGTCGTTTGGAGAAATATATAAAGACATATGACAGAACTGAACCTGAAGAACATCTGTGGTACTTTCAGCAAATCTACAATAACAACCGTTCTGCCATTCTGAGAGGACCAGGTAGAGATAATTGGATCAAAAATGGGAATCTGACTATTCAATTCGGAGAAGATGTTGGTGCAAAGACGGATATCAAGATTCACCTCGGTATTATTTACAATACTGCTTGTAAATTGAGAGATGATACAGAAGAAAATCTTCAGGGACTTCCTGACATCGAACAAAGTCAAGAACTTCTTTATCCATCTATTTTCTTACTTCATATGTATCGTATTTTCCATGAAATTTCAGAGGAAGAAGATGATAGGAAAAAATTAAATGTGTATATTAATAGTTTGGAAAAGGATGCTGGTATTAAGACGAGCAAATCTAACCTATCAGGAGATCCGCTGAGTGGATTGTTGGGAGCAGCTACTGATTTTATGGGTCAGATGGGTCTTAAGTTACCAGAAGGCCAGAAAATTCCCTCTCAAGAAGAATTTAGTGGTATGTTAGGAGATCTAATGAATAATCCACAGACTAAATCTATGATGGGTAATGTAATGAAGGAGATGAAAGAGTGTAATAATTTAGGTGATATAGTCAATAAATTGGTTGGAAATTTAGGGGCTGCCGGTAATATTGACACAAAAAGTATTAATGATAACCTGGACTCTACTAGTATTTTTTCCGGAACGGTAAACAATACAGAGTCTCTCGATGGGGATGATTTCATTGGTGGGGATGATTTTATTGATGGGGATGATTTTATTGATGGGGATGATTTCATCGAAGACCAATAAATAAGTAAGATATAATAATTTATTATATCTTAGTCTATTAATTACCAACAGTAGCAAAGCTAACCCAAGATTCTTCCTCAGGTTGTTTATTGTCATTCCCGTAAATACCGTTCCTTTGAAGTGTCTTAGGAATACCAATAGACATAAAATATCCTTGCGCTAATTTAGATTTTCTATCATCATTGTTAGTAGGCAATGTAGGAAAATTATTTTCAGGGGTTTCAAAATTATGACTTACTGAGTCTTCGCCGGCTTCTTCGCAGTTTTTGCTACATACTCCGGTATCACCATAAAACATTTCAACGGCTGTCTCCCAATCTACATGAGGTTTTCCGATTCTGGTATTAACAGCATTGTGAAATAGCCAAGACCATTTGAACATACCTATTCTCTCTCCATCCTCGTTCCTTAGATTACGAAGATCATCAAAAGGGTGCGTTTCCATATATTGATTAATATGTTTTCGACAGTTCTTACAGGAAAAATTCTCAGCTAAAAAATACATATGGTCAATAAATTCTTCAATAAGTTTATCATTAGTTGCATCTTTACCTTTCATATGAGTTAACCACCAGGTTCCAGGACCAACAACCGTCGGATCACTTAGCTTATTTATGTTATTCATATTTATAATTAAGAACAAAGCTTTTATTTGTTTTTTCTATTAATCTTGACCAGGCATCGGTAGATCAATCTTCCATAATTTAGCTAATTCTTTCACCTTAATTTTAGGATATTTTTTCTCAATGTATGCTGGTCTTAATCCCTTCTTAGTACTAACAAGTTTAACACCTCTAACTCTATGAATAAACTTGATGCAAATTTTCACAAGACTCTCAAATATATCCCAAATAGCCATTCGATCGTCTTCTTCAATGATATTATTTCCGTTTTCATCCTTTGCAGTAAAGAATACCTTAAAAGCATTAATATTACTACTGTCTACTGGAAGATGTTTAAAAATAACATGTGCATTCTCAATAAAAAATATTTCGTCACGGTTTTTGATTTGATCCCAAAAATTATGTGAATACCTGATAAAAACATCAATTAATTTTTTTGGATCATAACCTTCCAGATAATTTTCAGCAAATAATACAAGTTGAGGATTAATATCTTTTCTCCCAGCATCCCAACAGATGCTGGCCAATTCATGTACCAATGCAGTTAAATCTAGGACATTAGTTATAAATCTCTCTTCCTCGGGAGGGTTTTGTTCCATTTTGTAAAACGGGATACTCTTTATATCCGTTTCTAAATCACCAATAGATATTATAAACAAACGTTTGATTATAAAAACAAAACAATGTTGTTTACTGCTAAATCTAATAAGAAAAAGATTCCCATCACAGATCGATCAACATCTGAAGTTTCATTTGACGACGATTCTGAAAATGAGATTTGCTTAACGGAGACCGGAATTGTATTAGTACAGGCGACCGATCCTTTAAGCAGGTTGATTCAATATATAACTAAACAAGAATATTCTGTTGTAGGAATATACCGAAAATACGACAGTACCGACGACGCTCATATACGTTTGGTTGATATTTTAAGAGGCGAAACTCCTATTTGGCTCCGGGAGTATCGTTATTTATCAGATTTAAAAAGATGTAAATACATACCTAAAGCTGTAATTTATTCAACCGATATCATATTGGCTGATGATATTGTTTCATCTAATTTATCTATAAAAGAAACTCTAATATACTTATTTGGAAATAATCTTTGTTTGATACCCCCTATAGAATCTTTGTCAATTGTATTACAGACTGATTTATATATGAATATTAACCCTATATTATCAATGGTAGAAAATAGTAGTATCATTAATTTAAACAGTAAATATTTCATAATAAATTCCGATATTAAGTACAAATCAAAAAGATTTAAGAAAGATCGTCCTTACATCAGTAATCTAATAGCGACATTTATAGATATGATATTATCAGATTTAGATTTTCTAGATTTAGTCGTCGGGAAGTATCTTAATAAAGTTCATCCTTACGACATTCTGTATGAAATTGTAACTAATCATATGGAAAATCATCGGGACGTTATATCATTCTTTAACGAATTGTTTGTCAATGGTACAACCAATAAAGAACGCCTGGATACATTGATCCAAAATATTAGAAATGTTAGTAGTACTCATTCATTAAACACTAATGTAGAGGAAAATATTATTCCCGATATTCCTACCGATTTAATTGTAATTGACAAAACTCCAACACCCGAGATTCGATCAACTGTTAATGGCCTCCACGAACAATTATATAGAATAGCGAAGTCAATTAAAAGTAATAAAATACCTTATATTGAGATTAATAGTATTATAGATAATTTTAATAGCATATCAGATTATTACGGGATTGATAAAACGATCGATCTTATCACCGAACCTGTATCAGGGGTAATAATAGTTTCACCGGAAGGAGAACCCCCCATCTCTCTCACTCTCAAAACTGGTAACGATATAGTGTTAACTACTCGAAATTTTGATCTAAGTATTTTTACACGAAATGAACTGATAGAAATACTAGAACATATAGACAAAATAGTTAGTGACAACAGATTCGATCAACTAAGAAATCAAATTACCAAGGAAATAGCCAGTAGATAATAATATAATATAACATAATAGATGATATATTATTCTAGATCCCGTTTATACGAGAGATAATTTGATTTATGAATTCAACATCTTTTTATAAAATAACGTGTTAAATAAATGCTAACTGCTGGCATTAAACAACGTATAAAATCTACATATGCTGAATATAATGACGGTACTGTTGAATTGGAGGCCCGGTTTGGTAGATTAACAAATAGAGGTTTTATTCCTGGTGTTACTCGCCAGATATTTAATAGGATTAGAGATTATTTCGACCAACGAGCACAAGCAGTTGAAACAAAAACTACTGATTATATTTCTCAGAACGTCAGGAAAACAGTCACGGTTCCTGTCGGTGATAAGGAACCCAAAACTATATGGATAACTAAAGATCGTTTATGGAATCAAGAAGATAAGAACTACGGAATAAGATATTCTATGAGTCGAGAAATCCCGATACAACCCGTTCCAGATTTTGTACCCGATATCATTCGCGAAAAGAGTCGTTATTCCTACAGTGTGTTCAGAGATATGGTAAGAATCGATATCACTATGGTAGATATGGTTCAAGGACTCCAAGGAGGATTTCAGAAAGATCAGACTAGATATGAGGTGGAGATTGAATTGATAAACCCACTCGGATTGGTTGCGTTTGACAAGTCTTTAGTTGTTACTCTTCATCGAGTTCTCGATACTATCGTCTTATATAACTCTTATGAAGCTAATGCTATTATCAGCTTCACCAATATGCTATTGGGTTCCCGAATGCGAGGCAAATTGGATCATTACCCAATGGTTCAAGCTAGAAATCTTAAACTGAAAGATATGGTTTGGGGTGGTCTGATTGGTAACCAGGAAACAGGGTACTCGGTCACTCACAAGGCAGACGGTCAGAGAAAACTATTGGTATTTCACACAACTGGAATTTGGTTAGTGATGTCACCATATTCTTTAAACCGAATTAGTAATACTGAAATTCCTACACTAACTGGTACTATTCTAGATGGAGAATATATTCCCCCCGATAAGAGATTGGCGGGAGCACCCAAATCGCTGATTTGGTATCTAACTTTTGACTGTCTAGCGTGGAATAACGATAACAGTATTCAAAAACATCCTCATGGTAAGAGAATGAATCATGCTCAAGCAGTAACTGAACTTTTAAAGACAAATCTCATTTATATTAATACTAAGACCTTCCGTAATTTTGGAACTCCACAGGAGTTTTTCACTATCATGAGAGATATGTTCAGAGAACAAGAACACCTGTCTTATAAACAAGATGGATTCATGTTCACTCCAGTAAATACGGTTTACAACCCTCATACTGACACAAAACCATTGTATCGTAGAGTTTTAACGGATTGGGTCGATATCTGTAAATGGAAACCAAAGGATCAATTAACTATAGATTTTAAGATCCAATGGAAAGCCGGACCTCAAGGTTCAACTATTAGATTGTATGTTAACGAGAAAGGAAAACCGGTTTTATTTCAGGGAACTAAAATATTTCCATATAGAGATAAAGTCGACCACCAACATAGGATAACAGCTGGATTGCCCAATGGTACTATTGTGGAATATGGTTGGGATTATCAACGAGAACTATTAATTCCCCATCGCGTCCGTCATGACAAAACTAAACCCAACAAGATCGATATTGCTGAAGATGTTTGGATGGATATTCAGAGACCATTAGATCAAGAAACAATGGAGGGTAAATCATTCACACTGTTACGAGCCTACCACAATAGGATAAAGAAACATATTATTTCTACTTCTTTTGAGTTGTCAAATGTGACAAGTGGTTTAACCTTATTAGATATTGGGTCCGGAAGAGGAGGTGATGTATCGAAATGGCGAAAATTTTCAAAAGTCATAGCAGTTGAACCCAACAAGGAACATATTGTGGAACTTGAGAGAAGAATTGCTCTCAATGGAATGACAGATCGAGTTATGATATTAAATACTGGAGGAGAAGATATAGTAACAATTCATAATGCAGTTAGACAGTTTATTGGTGGCAGGGTAGATGTTGTTTCGATGATGCTATCTATGTCCTTTTTTTGGAGAAGCCAATCGATGGTTAATCGATTGGTTAACACTATCACTAGTAATATCAAAACAGACGGGAAGATAATTTTCTTGACAATTGACGGCGATTTAGTAGAACAGACATTCGAACCTGCCTTCGATACTGGGCCCGCCCTAACTCGATTAGATCTAGGACCTGCAACTCTCACTTATGATGGTGACAAAACTCCGAAAGAGCTCTATATTCATATTGAAGGTACCATTGTAGAAGATCAGACAGAATGGTTAGTCAGATTAGGAGATTTGATAATGCCCTTAGGTAAATTTGGTTTTGAATTTTATGAAAGAAACCGAGCTGATGACGAGAAATTTTTAACGGAAGAAGAAATCACAATGACTCAAATGTACACATCGGGAGTTATAAGGAGAAACCCCGACATAACAGATACCGTGTCACTCCCGGAGTTATATCAAGTTATGCCTGAACAGGAAACTGATCCAGGACTTAAAACTGATCCTACAGATCGTCCTGCCGTTTCTGAAGTAGGATTACAACCAATTGCAGTCCCGATGATAAGTCCAGACGAAATTGGAATTCCAATTATACCCCCGATTGCAGTACCACAAATTGATGGTGATATAGTAACCACTTTGCCACCCGTTACGGAATTACCCCCTTTACCGGAATTGCCAGAAATTCCGACTGTTACCGTTCCTACAGTCCCACCCATTGGGACTGTAAAACCAGCAATTCCACAGATACCCCAAGTAGGATTTCAGATAAAAAAAGTTGAAATGGAACTCCCTATGATTCCAATGGATACATATGAGGAATTAACTGTAACATGGTATCCTAACGAGAAGGTAGTTCGCATAGGCGCCATCGGAGATGGTTCTTGTTTCTTCCATTCAGTGTTGGGTGCATATTATCCCCCGTATCAAAACAACCCTGATCGGGAATATCGTACGAACTTTGTATCAAAATTAAGACGAGACATCGCATATACGCTGGAAATGGAAGATCCAAAGAATCCGGGGAAGACGTTATGGGAAACTGCCGCGAATGGTCAGCTTGCTGCTTTGCATCAACAACAAGTGGTGTCAAGTGCACTTGGTGAGGTTCTTGATATAAAAGACCGGTTTGGTAATTCTTTGGATTTCAGTCTGAATGGACTCCAGAGACTGTTTAACAGTAAATCTTATCTAGGGGATGAAGTATATCAATATGCTTCTGATATGTTAGGTATAGATATTTATGTAATGAGATTAACAAATAAAGACTTATATGTTCATTTAAATACATCTGTAAAAGGATTGGTTAGGAAGGTTGTAGTTATTTCCGGTAATGGTAGCCATTATGAAACAGTAGGTATTGAAAGGGAAGGATTGTTTCAAACGGTTTTCGATCAAAAAGATCCATTTATCAAATCTCTTAGAAACTTAATTGATGACATAGGTGGTACAGAATTACCACCTATACCCAAGTAAAAAGTATATAGAAACGATCAAGAATTTCCAATTTTTCAGAACTTTTTATAAATGTCAAAGGTAATTACCTTCAAAGCAAATAATCCGGTAATACAAGATTATATTTAATAATATAATATTGTAAATTATTATATTAAATTTAACTTCTAGAGAGATTTTATTATTTGTGATCTATCTTTTGATAGTTTAAATGTTAGAGGATTTAATCAAAACGCTATGGACGAATCTACTAAAATAAATCAATCTCGTCAGAGTATATTAGGTCCCAAGGTAGTTCAAAGCCATCAAACACTACTGAAATATTTAACAAACAGTGAGTACGAAAACTTAGATTGGGAAGAACCCTTCGGTTATGAAGGGTTAGTAAGAATACGAACACCAATGGATGGATCTTGCTTTTTCCATGCCATTGCTAAGAGTTATTTTAGACCTTATATTCTTGGAAGAAAAGATAATAAACCTTTTGATAGAACTGAGTTTATCAAGAATTTACGAAAATCTTTGGCGGTTAAATTAGGTTCCAGGGTTAAACCAAGCGACCCTCGAAGTCCCACGCATTATGAGGTTTTATCTAGAGGACAACTACCAGAATTTGCTAAATCAGTCCCATCATATTCACTTATCAATATGCAGAAATTATTAGATTCTAATAGAGCGGTCGACAATGTATTCAATGAATTTATATCTAATCAACTGGACAAAGATATTTACATTCTCGATGCAATTAAAAGAGATGTTTATATAACGGGATTCGATGATGATATCTTATACAAAGATCGACCATCTATAATTATACTGTACTTACCTGGACATTATGAATTAGTAGGTTTAAACGAAAACGGCTCTATAAAAGTTTTGTTTGAACCTGATCATGATCTGGTCAAGACAGTTCGAGCAAGAATGACGGAACTTCACTCCTTAAATAATTTCAACAGAACTCATCTTTGAATTCTACTAGTTCTTTAGAATAATCATCTTATATTAATACAATGTTAATTATTTAAAGTCCTGAGTTCTGCTATAAACAATGGAAAGTAACTCTGGAATAACGCAGTTATTAGTTCCGCCTAATAATACAGATATTTCAAATCCTATGGGATCTCTTGATCTTTCTGCATCTGATAATATTACACCATATCAACAAAAAAATGACGGGGTCGCGGTATCTAAAATTAGCGTTGATAATGATGCATCATTTTTTGCAACCTTTATTGACGGGTCATCTTTTCGTAATATGATTGAATATATACGTTTACCTAATATCGAAGGTGTGTTTAGATTTACTAAACACCGAATTCGTTACGAGCAGGGAGATTCGGATAATAATATTCTAAACGTGATTGATTTGAAAACATATGAACTGACGGATTACTCCTTTGATTCAAAGAGCGATGAGATTGTAGTAGGGGTCAATCTAGCAGACCTCAGAAATATTACAAGAAATGTAGGTAAGAAAGATCATATCGATTTGTATAAGTTGTCGGGAGAACCCAAAAACTTATATATTCGTATTAGATCTCAGAGTGAAAAGGGATCAGAATCCAATCTATATTTGTTACCTATCACTACTACCAGTTACACGGTTTACACCCTACCTAAATACGAACAAGGAAAGAAAGACCCAACATGTACAGTTTACCAGACAGATTTTTCTAAGCTATGCAAGAGTTTAGTCACCATTAAGTGTTCACACGCCAATGTCCACGGATTTAAGAATGGAGTTATTTACAAGGGTATTCTTAATACTGGTGCTATTGGATCGGTTAAGGAGTTCGGAAAGTGTACAGCGTCATCACATAATAATCAAACACATCTGAAAAGTATTTTTCCAGGCGATACTTCTAAAGGTTCTATTATAAAATCCAAGCTCCCACCTCCTCGTTTGAATATAGGAGAAATAGGAGAAATCGAGAGATTCCGTATTGATATATCCATCATTAAATATCTTATCAAATTGAATGCTCTCTCTCCTACTGGTACTATTAAGATGTATATTGAAAAGGGACTTCCTCTTAAGATGGTATGCAACATTGGTACCTTCGGTAAGATGTATGTGTATCTGATGGGATAATCCCTTGAATTGTAAAACATAACAAAATAGTTGTTATGTTTTAAGGTTGAAAAATATTTCAAAGTTGATTGGAACCTTAACTATTTGAAAACTAATAAAAAGGATGTTCCAAAGGAGGACTCCAAAAAGCGAACAACCCTATAAATCTGTCTATGTATGTCATAATCCCCACACGGTGCCATTAAGTAATAGAAAATGGCCCGAGCGAATTCGAGTAATATCTGTAGATCCTGGTGTAACTCATTATGCTATAAGAGTAGAAGAAAGATCAACTAAATCTGTAGGTTCTATTGATACATTATTGTTCGATAAGATCGGTTTAAAGAAGGGTGAACAGGAACTTACAACCGATTTAGTAAGTCCCTTATATACCTTTGTTTTAGATTTCCTCGATCGACATAAGGAGTTATTCCGAACTTGTCATATGGTGATTATCGAGAAACAGTTACCCGTTAACTATCGAGCAGTTAGAATGTCCCAACATACTTTGAGTTACTTTATGATCCTGTTGAAGAACAAAGAACCGGAATTACCCATGTTTTTTGAAGTAGCTCCAACTCTAAAAGGACGGGAGTTAGGTGTTCCACCCAATCTAAATGAGAGGGGTCTCAAACTATGGGCTATAGATAAAGCTCGAGAACTATTGACGAATCGAAACGATAAAGTAGGTTTAGCTGTACTTAATCGAAAAGTTAATGGGAGAAAGGAGAAAAAGGACGATTTGTCGGATGTGATATGTCAGATTGAGGCATTATTTAGTTATTTCGAGTGGCCTCTAACAAAGCCTGTTATCAAATTAACATTGAAAAATAATACTAAACCAACCAGTCCGGTAACCCTGCAACTTCCACCATCTTCCCAGGTTTCCCAACCAGTCACATTAAGTGTTCAAAATAAACAGATTTTAACAAACTACTAATCGATAGATAACATAGTCTTCATAATCTTCATTAACTTCATAGTCGTAGGATCCTAGAGGATCCTTAAAATTATAGGGCCCCGCATCTAAGAATTGCTGCCTGAGTTCGGGGGTATCTAATTCTTGTGTATTTTTACAATCATCAAGAGTACTTAATACCCAATATTCATCTCCATCATATTCAAACGATGAATACAAGATATCTCTACTTGGTCTTTTATAAAATGGTATTTCCGGAATTCCAAAGCGAACATTATTTTGAATCTGTTCAATTAAACTTTCATCTAACCAAACATAACTATTATGAGCTAACACATCTTTAAAATATCGGAGAGGGAATTCGGGGAACTTGAACTGTGGAGGTACGGTTCCATATTCGTCTGGTTCAAAAGCCATTGGGATAACCCGGGTTATCCCATTTATTTCATCTACAAGATATGTACCGTCGTTTCTATATCGTTTTGTAATGGGATATAGATTAATGGTGTCCCCTCTGACAACAGGGATTCCAGAATTTCTTACCCATTGGGTTAGTCGGACAGGAATTTCTTCATCCTCAGGATCAAAATCATTATTAGGAATGATTATCGGTAACATATTAGCAGGAACTATAAATTCCTTGCTACGTGCATCGCGTCGTGAATGAATGAGTCCCCCTTTTTTTACAAGATATTTTGCTAAAAATTTTTGTTTCATGGTTAATTGATTGAACGATTCCATATCTCCCTGAAGATAATAAATCATTCCTTGAGTAACGGGATCCAACAATTTAACTAACTGGGTATAAACCAAATAATTATATGTCCCTTTACTAGAACC
>Ga0114919_10000200_pt1 | contig 42040 bp, 37 predicted proteins | sample BlataG_FD_88682 | JGI IMG/M metagenome (GOLD analysis project Ga0114919, IMG submission 88682) | Deep subsurface microbial communities from Black Sea to uncover new lineages of life (NeLLi) - Black_00105 metaG | ecosystem: Environmental > Aquatic > Marine > Oceanic > Sediment | place: Atlantic... | reverse complement strand
CCAATTCTCGCTTCATAGGGCATATCCTCCTTTCTATTTTCTCACTAAATGGATATGCCCTACCTACTTGTTCCTCCAAACACAATTTTACACACAATAATTTACACTATAGTCCCAGGACCGAGGCATGCTAAGCGGAGGCCGAGGTCTCCGAATGCAGGCTTTGTAGCCCTCTCCCCATAGAGAGTGTGTCACGATTTAGGTTTTTGTAGCCGCAGACTTTAGTCTGCGAGATTGTGGTATTAAAAACCAACAACTTACGCCCGTACGGGCGGCTACAACTTCAAGACATCATTATGACACAGCCCCATAGGGGAGAGGGTTGGTTGAAAATCCCGCCCTTCGACAAGCTCTCCTCGAGTCTGAGCGACCTTCCTTCGACACTGAGTCTCAGGACGAAGTGCGGAGTCGAAGACAGGGTGGTGAGCGAAGTCGAACCACCGAAGGTGTGAACCGCATGGTGCACACCGAAGGCGGGGGTGAGGGGGAAATCCAATGTGACTTGTGTATCCTTTTCGCGTGCCGTCAGTTTGTAAGTCAGACTACCCGACAATCAGCCCACCTTGCACTTCGCTTTCCTATTAGGTCCGCACACAACATAATTCTTGACAAGATCGCCTAAATATCTATAATGAACAATGCAAACACAGTGGGTTTGAGAAATCGGGCGTGGCTTATTATACCCAACGGTTTTCTGGCTCGGCAAGGGCACAATGTTAGCGGTAGAGGTCTGAAGCACGAAACTCAGCACTCGGTGCTTTACGCTCCTTGTGCCCCGATTTTTCGACCCAAAGGGCTTACGAAGCAACTATAGAAACGACAATTAGCCTAGAGGTGAATCAATGACTTCCGAACAAACCAATCCCCAAGACCCGTCGTCTGCTTCCATTTCCCGCTCGGAGGCACAACTCGCGCGGTTGCTTGACTGGGTCCGTGCCGCAGAATCCCGCTTGACTTTCGTTCTGCCACTCTCAACAGCCATGCTCGGTGCGCTCGCCGTCCTCGCACCAGCACCATCCAAATGGACTGTTCTGGGCGGTATCGCCTGCGCCTTCGCGGCGTTTTTCCTCCTCTTGTGCATCGTCTGCGCAGCACTAGCCTCCTTTCCACGGATCACGGGACCAAAGGGGTCGCTAATCTACTTTGGCGGCATCACGACATTGGACCTTAATCAATACGAATCCGCGGTCAAGTCCATGACGCCAGAGACCTACCTTGCTGATCTCATAGGCCAATGCCACAGAAATGCTCAGATCGCCGAACGCAAATACGCTTGGCTACACCGATCAATGATCTGCCTCTTCATCGCCGCCTTGCCGTGGGTAATTTCACTGCTCATCCTCTACTCCCAAAAACCTTAATGACTCTATCCCAGGATCTCTCAAGTGACGTTCAAGGCGTAATCGACAAGCCTTGGGACCCCCGAAAAGGGCAAAAGGTCCCTGGTTCCTCAGAAATCGCCCTCGCCGGTGGCGCGGTCCAACTTGACGGGACTTTTCTATATGCCGACCTTGCACACTCGTCCAAGATGGCAAAGCAACTGGATCGTCGGGTTGCCGCCAAGATTCTCAAAGCATTCCTCGCCTCCACATCCAGAATCATTCGCTATCACGGAGGGACAATCGTGAGCTTCGACGGCGACCGCATACTCGGCGTTTTCATCGGCGACTCAAAGAACACTCTCGCTGCGAAAAGCGCTCTTCAGATCAAGTATACAGTCAAGGAGATTATACGACCGAAGTTTGAGAACAAGTACCACAGTGTTAAGAACGCCGCTTTCAACATCACCCATGGCGCCGGGGTCGATTCGGGAACGGTTCTCGCCGTCCGGGCAGGCGCACGCGGTGACAATGACTTGATCTGGATTGGGAGGGCTCCCAATCTCGCAGCCAAGTTGAGCGACCTTAGGGAGTCTCCTTATCACACGTTCATCACGGCAACCGTTTACGATGTGCTCCATGATTCCTCCAAGTACGGAGGCAAGGACAAAGAAAACATGTGGGAACGATGCTCGTGGGCCTTCCTTGGGGACAGAATCACCGTATATCGGTCCAGTTGGCAATGGAAACCCTGAAGAAGACATATGCAAACACTCGCGGGTGGCTCACAGCTCTGCTGTGAGATAGTTGGATGAACCTACTCGGTCACGTGCCCTGCGCAACTGACACCAAGATGACTGATGAAGATAACAGGAAATCAAATAGAAAGACTTGCCGAATGATCCTCCTACCCCTCTTTTCAAGGAACCAAGAACACGAATTAAAGTCCCCCTGATAAGGGGGATTAAGGGGGTTCCAAAGCCTTCCGTTTTTTCTGTTCTGTCGTGGGCCACTCCTGACAGATTCTTGAGACTCGTGAGTCGGGCTGCGTCCAGACGGACGCCCGTCCGGGCGAGCCTCGCCCTGAGCTTGTCGAAGGGCCGTCAGACTGCCCGACAATCAGCTATAATATCCCCCTCTCTGTTTCACGTCGAAGATCCCGCTTGTAGTGACATGTCCTGACATGTCCCGATGCAAGAGGGAGGAACGAAGGACAAAGGAACTGCCACAGGCGGGGGAGAGGGGGACACAGGGGGTGAGGTCCTAGCACCAGATTCACCTCAACTTCAATGGTGAAGAAGATAGCTCCACAGTGTATAGGGAGGTACTGTTAACGAAAAGCGTATGGGAGCTCCTTCCTTTGGCCCAGGGTCTCCCAACCATACCCCCCACTATTTCCGCATTTACAACATGAGTTATTTTGATCTTTGAACTTTCGACTTTGAACCTTTAACCTTGAACCTTAAACCTTGAACTCTCATCACGGGTGCTCCGCCATCCTGTGGGATGACCAACTTCTTTAGGATGAATCTTTCAGAATGAATCCTATCTCAAAATACATTTTCTGACGATGAAAAAAATGAAAAATACCCATCCCCATGTCCCCCACGTCCCCCAAGTCCGGCAGTCGGCAATTTCCACTGAAGGTTCTCAGGTCTGTGACCTCGCAGTGGGCGCTTCAACAACCACCAACCCACTCCCGAACCGACCGTGGAAACCTGAAGGATTCCTCTACCTCTGTGTGGAGTAAAAAAGAACCAGAACCTAACTTAAGTTAGGTTCTGGTTTCTAATCTCTCAGCCGGAGGAATCCTATCAGCCCATGTTCTCGATTATAGTGGATCCGTATTCAGAAGTTTTGAGCTTGGTGGCGCCCCCCATCAGCCAGTAATACCCAATACCGCTTCACCTTTCCGCCAGAGGCGGTCAGACGGACGCCCCCAGACGGGCCCCCTGCGGGCCTGTAAGGCGTATGGGCGGGATCTACGACTTTAGCTTGACCACAAACTCCCTGAAAGAGAAAAAGTTTTAACCTAGTTCTCCTAAAGGTGAACACTCCAAATTCTCCTTTCCAAGCAGTTTTTCAGAGAGATTTCATCCGTGCCTGAAATGTCTTATTCCTGTAAAGACCATGGCTATTTTGTGTTCATTGGCAGCCTGTATTACCTCCTGGTCCCCTTTCGATCCCCCTGGCTGGATAATCGCCACCACACCTGCTTTGGCAGCGGCGTCTACGCCATCTCTCATGGGGAAAAAGGCGTCCGAAGCTAAAACCGCTCCTTTGGCTTTATCCCCCGCCTTTCTGGCGGCGATTATGGAGGAATCTACTCGGCTCATCTGCCCGGCGCCGATCCCCACGGTTTTCTCTCCCTGGGCCAAGAGTATGGCGTTGGATTTGACGTGCTTTACCATCTTCCAGGCGAAGAGCAGGGATTTTATCTGCTCAGCCGTTGGGGCGACCTGTGTCACCACCTTCAAGTCACTCTCCTTCATCTCGTGCTGATCCGGCGTCTGCAAGAGAGCGCCGCCCTTTATCACGTTGACCACATTACTCGTGCTCTTCCGGAAGTTCAAAAGATCGGGACAAGCCAAAAATCTTCGATTTTTTTTCTTCTTCAGCAGTTCAAATGCCTCCGGCTGGTAACCGGGGGCAAGCACGCATTCCACAAAGAAAGTATCGTGAATCTTCTGCGCGGTGGCCATATCCACCACCTGGTTAAGGGCGATTATGCATCCGAAGGCGGAGAGAGGATCGCAGGCCAGCGCGTCTTCATAAGCTCTGTCCAGCGTATCCCCACAGGCAGCCCCGCACGGGTTGGTGTGCTTAAGGACTACCGCAAACGGCTTTTCCTGAAAATCCTCCAGCATTGACAAAGCCGCGTTCAGATCGATGATGTTGTTATAGGAAAGTTCCTTCCCGGAGAGTATCTCGCACCTGGCGATGCTGGGACCTTTGAATCCGGTGTCTCTGTAAAATGCCGCCTGCTGATGAGGATTTTCCCCGTAGCGCAGGCCCTGCGCCTTCTCCCAACCCAACGACACATATTGGGGAAACTCACCCTCGTTCGGCGGGAGGATACCCCGGAAGAAGTTTGCTATCATGCTGTCGTAATGTGCTGTATGCTGAAAAACCTCAGCCGCCAGGTTCAGACGAGTCTCCAGGCAAAGCGAACCGTCGTTTGCCTCGAGCTCCCGAATAATCTCGCCATACCTCTCAGGATTTACCACCACCGCCACCGACTCGTGACCTTTCGCCGCCGCCCTCAACATGCTGGGCCCGCCGATGTCGATGTTCTCGATGGCCTCCTCTTTCCGAACGTCTTCTTGGCTTATCACCTTGCCAAAAGGATAGAGGTTCACCACCACCATGTCGATGTAGTGGATGTCCTGTTCCGTCACCTCTTTTTTCTGTTCCTCGTCGTCCCTTATGGCCAGGATGCCGCCGAAGACTTTCGGGTGAAGGGTCTTGACCCGACCTCCCAGAATCTCCGGAAAGCCGGTGAAGGAGGAGATGGATATCGACTTTATCCCTGCTTTCTTCAGCTCTGCCCGGGTGCCACCGGTGGAGATGATCTCCACGCCCAGTTGGGACAAGACTCCGGCCAGTTTCAGAAGATCTGTCTTGTCGGACACGCTTAACAGCGCCCTTCGTATCTTGACTCGTCCAGAATCCTTTTTTTCCATTGTTAGTCTCCTTACCTCACCCCCTATCCCCCTCTCCACTTTGTGGAGAGGGGGAACAAGGGGGAGAGGTTTCATTTAACCAATCTCTGGTAAACCTCCTGATATCTTTCCAATGTTTTCGCGACTATCTCTTCGGGAAGCCGGGGTGCCGGGGGTTGTTTATTCCAGTGAATGGATTCCAGATAGTCGCGGACAATCTGCTTATCAAAGGCCTCCTGGGGCCGCCCTCTCTTGAAGTTTCTCTGGTCCCAAAATCTGGATGAGTCGGAGGAGAATATCTCATCGATTAGGATCATCTTACCGTTCAGCGTTCCGAACTCAAACTTGGTGTCTGCGATGATCATTCCTCTTCTTTCCGCATAATCTGCGGCCTTCCTGAAAATCTGCAGGCTTTTCCCCCTCAGATCCTGAGCCTGCTTCTCACCCACCATCTCTTTCACCTGTTCGAAGGTCATGCTCTCGTCGTGTCCTTCTTCTGCCTTGGTGGTGGGAGTGAAGATGGGATAGGGAAGTCTTTCAGATTCGGTTAAATGAGAGGGGAGCTGAACGCCAAGGAGTTCTACCGTGTGTGCCTTTCCATGAAAGACCGCCTTGTTCTTATATTCCTTCCACAAGGAGCCGGCTATATATCCCCTTACCACGCATTCGACGTCGATCCTCTCGGTCTTTTTGACCAGCATGGAGCGTCCCTCGAGAACCTCGCGGTACTTCTTGAGATCATCCGGATAGTCGTCCACGTTCCCCGAGATCAGATGACTCTCCGCCACGTTCCTGACCAGATCGAACCAGAATAAGGACATCTGGGTCAGCACCTTTCCCTTGCCGGGAATCCCGTTGGGGAGCACCACGTCGAAGGCAGAGATTCTGTCGGTGGCGACGATCAAGAGCTTATCACCCAGGTCATATACGTCTCTTACCTTCCCCCGGGCAAAAAGCGGATATTCAGCTATGTTGGTTTCCATCAACGCTTGTTCCATCCTACCTCCAGAAGTCAAAAGTTGCCATGGTCTAATCTATGAAGTTTTGGCGTTTTTTCAAAGAGCTATTTTTTAAGAGCGGGATGAATTCCCGCTCCTATGGGGTCAACGACCGTGAAATCCATAGAGCGGGGTTCATCCTGAAGGGATTCACCCTGAAGGGGATTTAGCCCCGCCTGAGCTTTTTCCAAAACAGACCAAAATCCTATTCTCTTATGAAAGCCCGGTTATCCTTTATTTCGATTTTCCCTTCAGCGAAAAGCTGAATTACTCGGGAATAGGCGTCGTGCTCATACGGCAGAACCTTCTGCTGTAAGCTCTCCGGCGTGTCGTCACTGGAAACCGGCACGCATTTCTGAAAAAGGATGGCACCATGATCGTAGACCTCGTCCACCACGTGCACGGTCACGCCGGTCACCTTCACGCCGGATTCAATCACCGCCTCGTGCACGTGAATGCCATACATCCCCTTCCCTCCAAAGGAAGGGAGGAGGGCGGGATGAATGTTTATCATCCGGTTTTTGTACTCTCTTATCACCGTAGGAGAGATCATCTTCATGTAACCTGCCAGCACCACCAGGTCAGTCTCATTCTCCTTCAGGATCGAGAGCAGTTTCTGATTAAACTCCTCCGACGTGGCAAACTGTTTATGGCTTAGGTGAATGTCGGTAATATTGTGGTTCCGGGCACGCTCCAGGGCGCCCGATTTGCTGTTGTTGCTTATCACCGCCTTGATCTGCGCATCTACCTTTCCCGCCTCGATGCTGTCGATTATGGCCTGCAGATTAGTGCCGCCACCCGAAGCCAAAACAACTAGATTTAGTTTCTTCATTTTTGACTCGTCTCCGTTAATTGGATTCTCCTGTGTAGCGGGAGACTTCAGCCGTCCACAATAGCTACCAACAGGAACTTCCTATTCCATGATCGTCCTTCAATCAGTTCTCCGCCCGCAGCCTTCAGATCGTCCCGAATGTCCGAGAACTCTATCCAGTCACGAACCTTAAGGCCGGAAGACTCAATCAAGTGAACTGCCTCCTTTTTCTGAAAGACATTGTGTGTTTCGTTCATCTCCATCGATTCCATGGGCGTATTCAGGGACCACGTCTTTGTCAAGAAGTCTTGCAGAGACCGCTTCGACATCCTTACCACATTAACCTCGACACGTTCGTGTCGCGCTGGATAGCATTCGAATTTCTGCTCGAATTCCGCCAGCTGCTTCATCTTTTCCTCCGGCAATCTTGCCACCACCTCTCCTTCTCCCGCGTCCAGATGATCCAGAAGGAGGTACCTGCCGCCCTTTGCGAGAATTCTTCGAATCTCACCCAGCACCTTCATAAGCTCGCCTTCTTCACCGAAGAGCTTGACCTCGTGGAGCATCTGCGATGTCACCGCAGCGTCGAAGTACCCCTCCGGAAGCGCCAGCTTGTCTGCCCGGCAGATCACCGCCTTAGCTCTCGGGCAATGGCGCTTAATGTCCTTTATGCCATCCGGGCTCTCGTCAACTCCCCACAACTCGGGCACATGATTCTGAGCCAGGCCGAGAAACTGTCCCCAGCCGCAGCCAATATCGACAAGACGCTGGCACGAGCCCAAGTTCTCCAGCAGAAGTGAGAATTTCAGCTGATTGTCTTTTTTGATGAAGCCTTCTCTCTCCTGTAAGCTTCTGACTTCATCCGCCTTGTAAAGGGGTTGGCGAGACGGTCTGGCTGCGTCTGCTGACCCCCCATTCTCGCTGCCAAAGGATGATTCACTCTTCTTCATCTCCCAAAAACCTCAGTTTCAACTTTGTAGCTCAATCCCGCCACAGGCGGGGTTGATAACTCTTCTTGTCAAGCAGGTTATCCTACGGATCCGTCTAGACGCTATGCTTGACCTAAAGGCTAATTCTGCATATGTGAATTAATCCTTTTCTTGATTCCCCGAGTCAGGCCACTCAACATGGTGCCCAACTCCTATCCCATCTGAGATATCTTCTCCGGACAGGCTTCCTGCCTTGGCTTGGATGACAACGAAATAGAGGTGTTCGGAAGAGTTATTGCGCCATATCCGAACACCGTCAGGATCAACTCGGATTACTGTTCCTTCACGAACATCAACGACCTCACCATCAATTTGGAACTGGCCTTTCCCCTTAATAAAGAGGTAAAACTCTTCATTCTCTTTATGTTTATGATAGAAGGGCATTTGATTTCCCGGTGGCAACTCATTTAGTGACACTTCCATCCCTGTAAGTTTCAGTTCATTCTTCAAGAACAACTTTCCTGTGTATGCCCCTGGAAGCTTTGTATGCCTAAAGGTATACTTATCTAAGTCGATCCATTTACCGATATGAGCCACAGTGAAGTTTTGTCCCTCCACCTTTTCAAAGAGGAGTTTATCCATTGATTATTCTCCTTTCTTAAAGATCTAATTTTAGCTAACAGTTAATAACCACATTGTTGCGTTTGTGCTCACTAATTGGTGTCATATCCGCAGTATGGTCATAAACTAATTATGGTGACAATCCGGCCTAACGCAGTAGCTCTTGTGACCCCTTGGAGGGCAAAGCCAATTTTTGACGTATTTGCTGGATTCGTCAAGTTAAAAAGTTGATAACCATTATGCGGATATAGCACCCACCTTATTTACCTTTTGTTTTTATCTTCTGAAAGCTTCCTTTTCAAGATTTCATTAACCAGTTGTGGATTGGCTTTCCCTTGGGTCTTCTTCATCACCTGACCGACAAAGAAACCGAGAAGCTTCTCCTCTCCCTCACGATACCTCTTTGCATTTCCAGGATTCTCCTGCAAGACCTCTTCGACGATCTGACTGACGTACTTTTCATCTGTTATCTGAGCTAATCCTTTCTCGCTGATGATCTCTGTGGCGGACTTTCCGCTTCGGGCCATCTCAGGAAAAATCTCCTTCGCCATCTTGCCACTTATGGTTCCCTTCTCTATCTCCCTCAGTAGTCCCGCAAGGTTACCTGGATTAGCCTGGAATTGCGCGATTTCAATCTTTCTCTCGTTTAGCTCCCTCAGCACTTCTCCCATCACCCAGTTGCTCACCAACTTGGGATCGGGGTGGTGTTTCACACATTCCTCATAATAATTTGCTAATTCCTTGGAAGATGTCAAGACCCCGGCATCATATTCTGGAATTTTGTATTCAGTTAGGAATCTTTGCCTTTTGTCATCGGGGAGTTCTGGCAGGCTCTCCTTGATCCGTTCAATCCATTCTGGAGATACCGCCAGCGTCACCAGGTCCGGGTCGGGGAAATATCTGTAATCGGGGGACTCCTCCTTGCTCCTCATAACCATTGATTCCTGCCTTTTTTCATCCCAGAGCAGGGTCTCTTTCTCAACCGTGCCGCCTTTTTCTAATATATCGATCTGCCTCTTTATTTCAAAGGTCAAAGCCCTCTCCACCGCCCGGAAGGAGTTCATGTTTTTGACCTCGGTGTTTACTCCAAGTTTCGCTGTCCCCTTCGGTCGTACCGACACGTTGGCATCACACCTGAGAGCGCCCTCCTCCATGTTCCCGCTGCAGATACCCAGGTATTGCACCAGTTGTCTGATCCTGGTAAGATAAAGATGTGCCTCACCCGGCGATGAAATATCCGGCTCGCTTACTATCTCGATCAAAGGAACACCACACCGGTTCAGGTCCACAGACGTCTCATCCTTCGATTCACCCTCAGGGTGCACAGACTTTCCGGCATCCTCTTCTAAGTGGATGCGAGCTATCCTGATCTTTTTCTTTTCGGAGTTGCTCTCAATCTCAATGAAGCCGCCGGTTGCCAGGGGCTGCTCGTATTGCGATATCTGGTAGCCTTTGGGGAGGTCCGGGTAGAAGTAGTTCTTTCGGGCAAAGGTGCCTTCGGCACCAACGATTCCCCCGACCGCCAGAACCATCTTTATGGCGTACTCCACCGCCTTCTTGTTCAACACAGGCAGAACACCCGGCATGCCCAGGCAGACCGGGCAGGTCTGGGAATTGGGCGGGCTTCCGTACTTTGTGGGACACCCGCAGAATATCTTGGAGTCGGTCAGAAGCTGGGCATGAACTTCTAAACCTATGACGCTTTCGTGTTCCACTCTACATCTATCCCCCTCACCCCCGCCTCTGGCGGGATCTCCGACCTAACCCACTCCCCAGGGGGGAGAGGCAATTTCTCCCTCCCTTGGCGTGAACCATACGGTTCACGCCTTGATGGGAGGGACTAAGGGAGGGTGAGAAATCGTTCTACGCCAGCCAGCCCCCCGGATCTAGCAGACCTTTAGCTTGTCGGTTCGGCGGACCCGACAAGCACAGCAATTATCGCGGCCGTAGGACCGCGCGGAGCTTATCCTCCGATTCCGCTATTTTCGGAGCCATTCTCATCTGGATAAAGGAACTAAGGGACAACACGTAATACTTTTTTGCCTGCTCGAGGTCGCCTAGAGATTTCCAGATGTCTCCGTAAGCTTGGTAATCTTCTGCTTCGGCAACCAGATGACCCGCATCTCGATCCACTGCCAGAGCCTCTTCGATGGAGAGAATCGCTTCTTCTTCATCGCCTCTTTGAGCCTTTACAAGAGCCAGGAACCGCAAGTGCTTGGCTTCACCACGGCGGCATCGAACCCGTCTGTCTAGATCGAGAGCCATTCTGAGTATCGAATCAGACTCGGCCAGGTTACCTTTCGTGTAGTAGACGAAACCCAGCGCTCCTAACGTCGCAGCCCTGATGTACGTGATGCTATGCTTCTCATCTTGACTTAGCGCGATTCTGAAGTAAACAAAGGCACTATCAAGCATGTCTTTACGCACAAATGCCCATCCCTTATTCTGGAAGATAGCTGATCTGATGTCGAACCTCCCGCTCCCAGCCAGCGCAAGGGCCTTGTCGTTATAGCTGGACGCACTGTCCTCGAGACCCATGTAGCTGAAAGCAACTGCTATGTTATTGCAGGTTATGCTTTGGTTGATCCTGCTACCAGACCGATATGCTCTCAGAGAACGGTGATAGAGTTCAACTGCCTCTTTAAGCTGACCACGCTCGTGATGAATGGAAGCTATATTATTCAGCAGGTCCCCTTCCTGCATCGGTGAGAGGCGACCCCGTACCAGCTCAAGACCTGTCTGGAAGCTCGACAAGGCGGAATCCAGCTGTCCTAAAACGTAATGAGATAATCCGAGGAAATTCCATGCAGCCGAATAACTCTCGTCCAATGTCACTGCTATACTGAGCTTTCTTGCTGCCTCTCTGTAGTCCTCCTGGTTATAGGCGGCAATTCCCATTTCGTAATAGGCTTCGGGGTGTAGGTCGATGCCCGATTTCTCAATTCTCTCCAATTTCTCAACCTTGGCCATGATTTCGGGGGGATAATGTTGCTTCGGGCTGTCCACACGGGCCATATCAGAGATTCCTTCTCGGTCTCTATCCCTGGCGATGTCTTCAGCTGTCCTGTCCGCCTGCCACTCGTAGTAGTAGTCCGCCAACTTTTGACCCTGTTCGCCGATTATGAGGGCCACTGCTATGGCCAAAACGAGCGCCCCGTCTTTCTTTCTCTCCTTCAAAATAAGTCCGATTCCCAAGGCAACCAACACCAGGCTTATAACGATCTTGACAATGAACATACCACTCCTCGATTGGAGCCCCTATTGCGGAGCCCACATGGTTGGGCCAATAGGCTCCAAATCTACTGCATGTTTTCTTTCATTCTATCCTGCAACGACTCAACAAACTTCCTTTTATCTTTGGGTGTGACGCCAAAGAGTGTGTCATCAGTCTTGATCAAAGTAATGCTCTTGCACATGCTGGTCGCGCACATCCTCACGTCGCCCCGGTCTTTGTAGTAAACCTTGCCGATTGCGTATCCTGGCAGCTTCCAACCGGCGGATGACGGGTGATACTTCAGATTGGCTTCTGTAATCTCTCTGATCTCGGAATATGGAATACTCCAGTTGAAAGGTCCACAAACCAAGCGGAGCATATCTCTTCTCATCTCGTACCGCATGGTGGGATAGATGACCAGAAAAAACAAGGCGACAAGCAAGAAAGCTGAGACCAGGATCATGGCGAGGACAAAAAGAAAGTACAGATTCTTTTCGCTGACCCAGCTTATCCAGGCAACCAGAAGAAAGAAAGCTATCAGCCCCACACTGCTCATCCACCCTGCGATTGAGAACCTTGGTTTAAACACTTCCATCGGTAGCTTTTTAGCTTCTATCATCCTCGCACAGAGCCCTCTCACCATGACCCTCTCCCCAGGGGAGAGGGAACGAACGTCATTGCGAGGAGCCCGTGCGGGCGACGAAGCAATCTCCAGCCTATTTACAGGCGGAGGAGATTGCTTCGCTACGCTCGCAATGACGGCCACGCTGCTCTCCACCGCAATCCTCTCCAAGGGGAGAGGAAAGTTTTTTCTCCGTCATCAAGCGTTCGTCGTCTGTTGCTGCAGCTTCTTCATGTCGAGATACGCCATCGTCCACAGGGAGTCGATGTAGGTTCCCCACAGGGCCGAAGCGAGGCCAATGTATACCAATCCAACCACCACTCCCAGGAAAATCCCAAGAAACAGATTGATCAAGCCTAAAGCCACAAACGGCAAAGCCAGAAGCAGGCCCACAATTACGAATCCGAGCACATAGACCATTGTGCTGCCGATGCCGATTAAGCCCATAACTAAAGATGGTCCCAGATTGGTTTTCAACGTCTCCCAACCACCGGAAAGTGAATCGAAGACTCCCTTTCCCTCTATTATGCATGTTCTCGTGGCATAAAGATTAACCAGAAGCAGGGCAGCCAACAGCACCAGGAACACCGGAAATAGGACAAGTGCAGAAAGCAGACCGACCACCTTGAGAGCGATTAGCAGTACCACGAACGGGCCCAGGGTTATTATGCCTGACCCGAGAATGAAGATCAGGATTAGGACGCTGATTCCCAGAACCCTCCAGAAGTTCTTGATTCCTGCATTCCACCCGTCACGCAGGGTTGGCTTTTCACCGGACTCTATTTTCCAAACACAGTGAATGAGTCCGCCCTGAGAGATAAGATACATGATCAGAAAAACCAGGAAGATCAAAAGCCCGATCAGCACCAAGAATATTATGGCTCCTACAAGCGCTCCGCTTATGAAATCGCCTACCGGTAGCTTGCACCTCTCCGGCAGATTTCCAAACCAGCCACCGGTGCCCGATCCAAATTCCAAGAAGAACCCGAAGATCCACAGGTATTTGAACTTCCACATGATGTCCAATGCTCTTTTTACCAATCCACCGTAATCCATAGAAACCTCCTTGCTTGTTTACAGGTTCGCTTCAAGAATTGCCCTCATCCCCGCCTGCGGGGGGATTTTCAACCTGCCCTCTCCCAGAGGGAGAGGGAATTCTCCCTCCCTTTACGGGAGGGATTAAGGGAGGGTGACGATTGCTTGCCAACTCGGATCAAGAGTCCGATCGGCACAAGGAATATCCAAGAAATCATAAACTCTGCTCTAATGCATACGCCACTTTCAAGATCAAACCTTCGGACAACGGCTTTCCCATGATCTGAAGTCCCACGGGCAGGTCCTTTGAGTCTTTGCCGCAGGGGACTGAGATCGCCGGTATCCCGGCTAAGTTAGCCGAAACGGTGTATATGTCCGAAAGATACATGGTCAAGGGATCATCGATCTTCTCACCGATTTTGAAAGCGGTGGTAGGCGAAGTCGGGGTGAGTATCACGTCGACCCTCTCGAACGCCTGGTTGAAATCCTCCCTGATTACGGTTCTGACCTTCTGGGCCTTGGCATAGTAAGCCTCGTAGTACCCTGCAGACAACACATAGGTACCCAGGATGATTCTTCTCTTCACCTCCGCACCAAATCCCTCGCTTCTGGTCTTCTTATACATCCGGGATAGCTCCAGCTCTCCTTCCGGTCGGAAGCCGTACTTCACTCCGTCGTATCGGGCCAGATTGGAGGATGCTTCCGCGTCTGCTAAAACGTAATAGGTGGCGATGGCTTTATCCGTATGGGGCAAAGAAACCTCCTCCACCTTCATTCCCAGCTTTTCCAGAACCCCCACTGCCTTCATCACTGCTTCTCTTACTTCCTTATCCAGGCCTTCTCCGAAGTACTCCTCGGGGATTCCTAACTTTATATACTTGACTTCGCCTTCCAGAGATTCAGAAAAGTCCGGTTCTGCCTGCTTCAGGGAGGTTGAGTCTCTCGGATCGTGGCCGCAGATCACGCTTGAGAGCAGGGCACAGTCTTTAACGTCTTTGGTTATTGCTCCGATCTGATCTAAGGACGAGGCAAAGGCTACCAAGCCGTACCGGGAAACCCGCCCGTAGGTGGGCTTCATTCCTACCACCCCGCAGAGACTGGCCGGCTGCCTTACAGAGCCTCCGGTATCCGATCCCAGAGCCATGGTGGCCATGTGCGAAGCTACCACCGCAGCCGAGCCGCCGCTGGAACCACCGGGTATTCTCTCGGGATCAAATGGATTCTTGACCAGCCCGAAGAAAGAGGTCTCGTTGGATGATCCCATGGCAAACTCATCCATGTTAGTCTTGCCGACTATCACCGCGTTGGCTCTCTTTAGACCTTCTACTGCCGTGGCATTGTATGGCGGAATGAAATTGGACAAAATCTTGGATGCGCAGGTGGTGCGAATCCCCTTTGTGCAGATGTTGTCCTTAACGGCAACCGGCAGACCGGACAGGGCTCCAAGATTCTCACCTCTCTTTCGGCGATCATCAATCCTTCCGGCGGTTTCTCTGGCTTGCTCCTCCGTCAAGGTTATGTATGCGTTTGTGTCAGGATTGACTTTGCGGATCTGATCGAACACCGAAGAGACGATCTCCTCCGAGGAGACCTCCCCTTGGAGCATCATCTCCTTCAGCCGCCACCCTGTCAGTTCATTCAGTTTCGAGCTAACCACAAGGATATTGTCACCTTGTAAATAGGCGCATCCGAGACCCCATCCCCGGTCCCCCTCTCCATTGTGAGGAGAGAGGGAAAGGTGGAGAGGTAGAAAACGACTACAGCCAGGGCAGATATTTTTTCAACTCGTAATCGCCGACGTGAATCCGATACCTGTCCCATTCCACCTTCTTGTTGGCCACCAGGGAGTGGAAGATGTGATCGCCCAGCGTTTCTTGAGCCAATTGACTCTTTTCAAACTCCCGGATAGCCTCTTCCAGCGATCCAGGCAGACAATCGATACTCAACTGTTTTCTTTGCTCCGGAGACATTCCGAAGATGTCTTTCTCCACCGGGGGAGGAGGCTCCGTCTTTTCCTCTATTCCCTTCAGACCGGCCGCCAGCATCATGGCAAATGCCAGATAGGGGTTACAGGCCGGGTCAGGAGAGCGCACCTCAACTCGCGTGGCCTTCTCCTTTCCGGGCTTGTACTCCGGGATCCTGACCAATGCGGAACGATTTCGGGTTCCCCAACTGATATAAACCGGCGCCTCATAGCCGGGCACCAGGCGCTTGTATGAGTTGACCCACTGGCTCAACACCAGGCATGTCTCTTTCATGTAACTAAATATCCCACCGATATAGTGCCGGGCCTCCGCAGAAAGATGATACTTGGCTTCCTGGGGATCGAAAAAGATGTTTCTGTCGCCTTTAAACAGAGACTGATGAACGTGCATGCCCGAACCGTTCTCGCCAAAAATCGGCTTGGGCATGAAGGTAGCGTAGTATCCTTCCCGCTCAGCCAGCTCCTTTACGGTGAGCCGATAGAACATGACCATGTCCGCCATAACCAGAGCTTCCTGGTACCGCAGGTCGATCTCGTGCTGGGAGGGCGCCACCTCGTGATGGGTGCACTCCACCGGAATGCCCATGGTTTCAAGAGCCGAAGCAGCTATCTTTCGCATTCTGGTTCCCACGCTTACCGTACTATAGTCAAAATATCCACCCTCATCCAACGGAGTAACGTCATCCTTTTTTGGAAAATAGAAGTATTCGAGCTCCGGCCCGCAAAAGAAGTTCCATCCCTTCTCGGCTGCCCTGGCCAGCACCCTTCGAAGCACGTAGCGCGGATCACCGACAAATGGAGTTCGATCCGGCTTGAGGATGTCACAGATGAAAAGCGCCACCTTCTCGTCATTCACCGTCCAGGGCAGGATGCGAAAGGTTTTCAGATCAGGCATGGCCACAAGATCGCTCTCCTCGATGCGCACGAATCCTTCAATCGACGATCCGTCGAATCCCTGTCCGTCATCCAGCACGTGCTCGATCTCACCCCGGGTGATGGACATCCCCTTCAACTGCCCTAAAATGTCAGTGAACCACAGACGGATGTATTTTACCTTTTTCTCGTCAATTATAGCTAAAACCTCATCCTTGCTCTTGGTCATGACTCCTTACCTCGCTTAAGGAAAGATGTGGATGGGTAAACTCTATTTGTCAACAGGATCAATTGTGATGCGCCCCGCTCAACGGCTCACACGTCGTAGTAAAGCGATATCTCGTACGGGTGAGGCCTGTTTCTGACCTCATGGTATTCGTTGTTCAGCTTCTGGTCGATCCAGACTTCAAGAATGTCCTTTGTGAATACCCCACCTTGCAGCAGAAACTTATGATCCTTCTGCAAGGCATCCAGTGCCTCTTTCAACGTCGTGGGCACCGATGCGATTTTGTCCTGCTCCTTCTGAGGCAGGGCAAAGACGTTTTCGTCGATGGGTCCAAATCCCGCCTTGGTGGGATCGATTTTCTTTTTGATACCGTCGATCCCCGCCATGAGTTGTGCCGCCAGCGCCAGATAGACGTTGCAGGTGGCATCAGGGGGACGGAACTCCATTCTCTTCTCCTCAGGCTCCTGGGCGTACTTGGGTATGCGAATGGCAGCGCTGCGGTTGGCCAATGAGAAAAACAGTTTCACCGGCGCCTCGAATCCGGGAACCAGCCGCTTGAAGGAATTGGTGCTGGGATTGGTGAGAGCCAGAAGCGCACTGCCGTGAGTTAGAAGTCCCCCGATATAGTACAACGCCAGCTTGCTTAAGCCCGCGTAACCCTTTTTGTCAAAAAAGAGCGGCTTGCCCTTCTTGAAGAGATGCTGGTGGAAATGCATGCCGTTTCCCGCCTCGTTGTAAAGCGGCTTGGGCATGAAGGTGACGGTGTGGTTGTGTTTTCTGGCCACCATCTTGACCACGTACTTGATCCACATGGTGATATCACCCATGTTGGTCAGGGTGTCGTCTAAGATCTCTATCTCCGATTGGCCCGGACCTCCCACCTCGTGATGGTGATATCTCACCGGTATCCCCCCCTCCTCCACGGTCCTGACCATCTCCGTCCGCACGTCGAAAAGAGCGTCCAGCGGGGGGATGGCGTGATACCCGCCGTGAGTGGGGATTTTGTGACCCAAGTTCTTTCCCTCCTCCAGCGCGGAATTCCAATTTGCCTCGTTGGAATCTATGATGTAGGAAGCCATGTTAATGTCGTTTTTGTAGGCCACGCTGTCGAAGATGTAGAACTCAAACTCAGTCGACCAAAGGCTCTTGTCGGCGATGCCGGTCTTGAGCAAGTACTGCTCTGCCTTGCGCGCGATCGCCCTCGGCTCCCTCTTGTATAGCTTCAGGGTATCCACCTCTGCCGAACTGCAGATGAAACTCAAGGTGGGCACGTCCCAGAAGGGGTCCAGCTTGGCGGTTTTGACATCAGGGAGCAAGGTCATATCACCTGACTCCACCGCCTTGAACCCCGGAGTGGAGGATCCATCGAATGGAACTCCCCGTTTGAACATGTCCAGGTTGAGTTGACTCTTGGGCAGGGAGAGATGATGCCATCTTCCGAAAAGATCGATGAACTTCAAATCGATCATTTCGATTCTTTTTGCCTGTGCAAACTTTATAGCTTCGTTAGGATTCTTGAACAACTCTTTCCTCCATTTCAGGAATTCAGCGGACTGGTCAATTTTGAAAGTCAAAATTAATATAAAGAACAAAAAAAGTCAATCGAAATACAGAGACAAATTTGGTGAACAAAAAACAAACGGAAAATTGTCTCTCATGTTTTTCCTGAGGGAATTGAAAGATAAGAGCAGAAGAGTTGATCTTTGCTCTCTTGGCATTGGGAGGCATGAGGCTCACACCCCCGCGGCGGCTTTATACTATTCCAGTTCTGTAGCTCGATTTGCAAAGCTACTTGACAAACCTGTTATGCTGCTCAGACTGTTTTACCTAATAGAGACCTCCCGCCTGGTCAGAGTACCTGGTGGCAGAGAGGAAAAGCAATTCTACTCACAAGCTTAATAACAACCTGATCGTTTCCACGTCGGAAACTAAGGAGTCAATGTACCTCCCGCTTATAGCACCCAATAAGGCCTTTGCCTTACTTTCGGGTCCGACGGCAAGGCAAAGCACCCGTTGTTGCTTGGAGTCGGCCATCTCCTTCAATCGGTTTAGTGGAAGTGCAAGAACTCGGTCATTGTGATCTCTGAATTGGTCCGCATTTCCAGATAGGTCGAAAACTTGGTCGAGAATATCCCCGACGACCCCCTGTTCTCTTAATCTATCGACATCCACCCCAGCTGCCTTTAAAGAACCGTACATGCGGCTTCCTGGCTCAAGATCGCCCACCCCAGTAACCACCACATCAGCTCTATCCATTAGACTAAAGATATCTTTGACTTGTTTTTGCTCAGTATATTTTGCCTTATCGTCTCCCTTTTGAAGTAAGCAAGGCACATTAAAGGCATAAGCTCTTGTCTTTACTCCCAGTTTCCCTTTGAGTAATCCAACAATAATGTTAGGGGAGATATCAATAAATTCATCCACCTTGCCCATCGAACCGGAAACTATCAAAAGCTCTTTGAAAAGGTTAAGTGATAAAGAATCCGGATTAACCCCCATCACAAACTCTTTAACTGTGATTCCTCCACCAATGACCCAAATAGGCGAGTCGCGCTTCATTGAAACAGAAATCTTTTTGAGAACTTTTTCCCCTCCCTCAACCAGACTTTGCGCTCGAACCGTGCGATTTTCATCATCGGATGAACAAGGAGGACACGGTACATTGACAACAATTACATCTTGAAGAATAGGAAACCTTTCTCTGGTTTGTTCTGCAAGTTCATATTCGAGAGGTAAGTGGAGGATGAATTCGATCATATGTCCTTCCTTGGCTTTAGCCAACAATTTTGAGACCTTGGAGCGGTGGATCCCAAGCATATCGGCGATTTCGCTAGCACTTTTGCCCCTCTTATAATGAAGGAAGGCAACATCTAGGATCATTTTCCTATCCTGTGTCATATTTTCTCCTTTCTGCTTAACAAAACGCATCCATTGTCAAAAGTCATTAGTAATCCATCATTTTCTCTATTAAAGAGAAATCTGTCGCATTATTCTGCATTTTGTCAAATCTTCTATACGTAATTCCCGTAATATAAATGTAAACGAACTGGAGGAAAAATCTGAGTATTTAGAAAAACTATCATAGACGCAACAATTTGCATGCTCCTCGCCCTCGTAAGCGTCACGTAACCAGAAGGACCCTTTGTGTAATTGCTCATTTCTATTCGAGTCATACAAAAAAAGTTACGCAGGTAGAATCACATATATTTGATTGTTAACAAATTTACCGGAAAAAGAGAGGATTGTCTATATTTTTGAATTTTGTCGTCAGTATGATCATTGTTTCCGAGAAATGAAATCTTGTTAAATCAAACCTCAGGGCGTGGAGGCCAAAATGAAAAATATCAGCAAATTATCGAAAAATAACAAAAAGCAAGAAACTGATCTTTCTAGGAAATATGAGCCGTCATTACCGGAAATAGGAAGATGTTCTTGCGGCGGAATGCGAGTCCTCATTGGAAAGTGGAAGGAAAATCTCGAAACGAAATGTACTAAATGTGGCCAAACTTCGTGGGAGTATTAAAGCCCTCCATTGAAGCAATTCACCAATCAAGAAAGGAGTTACAATGGTACTACTACTTGTGAAAATTGCCAAATGGTTTAAGAAGCTCGTCGCAGAACCCACCAAAACGGAAGTGGAAAATTCCGCACATTATATAGTACAAGCTCCGCGCGGTTCACTGACTAAGCCGGAAAACCTGACACGAGTACTTAAAGAGGTGGCCTACGCTGTTTATATGGGGTTTCCGGCCATACTACTGAAACTATCTAAAGTTAACCATGCAGATTTGCATACTGCTTGGAACCTTGCAAACATCAACCATAGAGTTACCGAACGTGGACATATTTTTGAGATAGACTTTGGAGACCAGTTTTCACTCGTTGTCATTGGGGAATATTACCGACTTTTAAAAATTGTAACGCAGGTAGCCCTGTTTCGCAAGGGGAACTAATCGACAAAAGGGATCACGTTGTTAGTCCAGAGCACAGGATGAACCAAGTCACTAAGGTATCTATGCCATTTACGCCATGAACTCCAAACCCATTCTTTGCCATTTCAGCTAGCTGACCATTATGTTTGAGCACGGATAGAATGCCTCCAAGATTTTGGGCTTTTTCTACTAAGTCCAGAGGATAAACTACTTTCAGTCTTTGCGCAAAATCAAAGTTCTGGGCGGCGAAGGTGCCGATCAGAGGGAAAAGAGCGAACATGGGCAAGCCCAGACCGACTGCCCAGTTTGTTCTCTCATGGGAAGCCGCCACGACAGCATCCAAACCGGGGATAAGTTCGACGGCACGCTGGGTATCTTCCTGTCTGGTTTTTCTGGTGACCAGCATCAGATCGAACTCCTCCTCCTTACGAGTACCTCCTTCCGCATCTTCAACTGTCTTGATGTCTGGGCCTTTTAGTCTGCTCTTCACCCATTCAAGCTTATCCCGATTCGTGCCGCAGAAGATGATAGCTCTCATCTTCTTTTCAATCACTGATCTGGCGCCTGCGATTATCTTCTCCATGTGCTCCTTGGGATAAGCCCCGGAGGTGAAAAAACCAATGGTCAGCGGCTGACCCGATTCGATGCTTTTGAGCCGCTGCTGAAAAGCTTCTTCTGCAACTTCTACCAGAGGAGGCTCGATCATCAGGCCGCAAACCAACACCGCCTCTTCTTCTGCTCCGTTCGCGACAAGCCTCTCCTTTGTTGCATCCAGCGGAACCAGGATCTTTTCCACCCCTCTGACGGCACATTCCGCTGGTGCGGCTATCTCCCCATGCACGTACCAGACCCGACAAACGTCTGTTAGAGACTTGGCCAATATGGGATGATCCACCAGGCAGATTCCGGGGAAGTTCTCGTACGCCCGTTTCAGGTCGCGCCCCAGGATTCTTATCATCAACGAATCTCTTGCGCCCTTCTGTGACCTTTTCCGGATAAAGTTGTAGAACCTGGTTTGAAGACCACCTTTTCCGCTAATTCTGTAGAGCCACGAAACGAATCTCCATGAGAGAAGAGATAGGCCTTTGCTTTGCTGAAAGACACTCCTACATACCAGACCAGGACATTTCTCCCTGAGCAGATGGACCAAGCTGTCCAAATAGCTGGGATGTCCCCTGCCGATGTCGGAGTACAGGGCAATTATCCCCCCTGTCGGGTCAGATTGGCCGGTTGAACTCTCGGGGAATTTATCTTCCATCTTTAGTGGTCCAAATGTTCTTTTCTATTTAAGATAAGAAGAGGAAGAGATGTAGGCAAGATGTGAGATACTAAATAATCAGAGAATCTACTCAAAACCTGTATTCCACCCGGGCTGTCCAGTTTCCCATATGGCTCATAGGCTCCTTGGAATAGACATCCAGGTAAATCTGATCGTGGTAAGAAAGTCCGAAACCCTGGGAGTGGTAAGCCTTGGACCAGGTGGAAGACCCTGATTCGGTCTCGATTCTTTTTATCACGAATTCTCCCCCCAGCCTTATTTTAACTGCCTTCTCCAACACAAACTCCAGTCCTATGGGAATGCTAAGCCTGTAAGAGTTGATGGTCTTCCTCACTCTGGCTTCCTCAAAACTTTCAGTACTGCGAGTAACGGAATCACCCACCATGCTAATGCTTGATTTAGCCGACCATCTGTAGTGATCCAGCTCATCCTGATCCCAGTATCCTTTACATGCCACCCCTAATGTACAAGCACCATCCAGGTCGTTTGCCAGCACGTCTCCGATATCCAGGATTTTGAAAGCGAAACGCGTTTCGCATCCTATGCCCAGCATGAGACTGAAACCCTCGTCATCGTTCTTGATAGACGAGTGGTTTTCGGACAAACTATAGCGATCCGGCGAGTGGTAGGAGGTATCTCGACCCTGCTCTGACCAAGTGGACTTGCTTGTTTCGTATCGGCCTCCAAAAAGGAGCGACAGAATCGTTTTCTTCGACAAATCCCGCTTCCAATTGACATCCAGTCCAAGTGCTCTGTTCTCAACCGGGCCGCTGGAGGCCCTGTAATTCAGACGACTGTTTTGGAAGGTGTCCGGTGCGAACCAACGATCGTCCGTCTGCCATCCCAAGGAAGCTTCTCTGACGTAATGTGAATTCTCGTAGTACAGTGTGAAATCCAAGGTGCTTCTTTTCCAGGACTCGAACAGCAGGCCCAAGGTTGCTCTTTGTGCGTCCGGAGAGTCGTCAGAATTCCTAATCTCCTCATCGCTATCGTCTCGCAGCAACTCATCTGAGGCTGTGCTGCGCTCGATCGTGGAGGAATACATTTCGGAATCCAGACGATGGTAGTTCTTCAAGTACACAAAATCGACTCCGGCCAGCAAGGAGGGTGAAAGCCTTCTGGAGTATATGGCTTTGAAATTGACAATGCTTTCTTTGGTGTACACATTCTTGGAATATGTGTCGATCCTATGGCGATCAGAGTAATCCCGATACACGACCGTACTGGGATGATCCTCGCCGGTGGATGGTTTTAGCTCGCCCACCAGAGCTAAGTTGCCAAAATCAGGCAGGGGCAGGACTACCCCCACCAATCCTGTTTCCTTGTTGGTGATCTGCGGGGCGATTCTCAGTTCGGTTCTGCCTACCAGATTGTTCTGCCCAAAGACCCTGACCCGCTTGACTAAGGAGAGATAGGCGGGATTTCGGTATATGTCGGTGTATTCGTCCCTCACCACCCCAGCCAGCTCCTCCCCCATTCCCATAATACGGATGGACTTCCCGATATAACCCAGGGCGCTGGTGGAAGCAGCAAGAGAGAAGCAGAGGAGTAAGGCACAGCAGATCAATTTCTTCCTCATCTTTCCTCCTAAACATGTTTCATGATTATACTGCTCGCCAAGAGACGGCATCCATCGAGTTGACCAGAAACAACTTTAATATGAATCAAGTTTAATTCATGTCAAGCCTTGATGCCATTCTGCAGCCTCCTCCTGGTCGGTCATGCTGACGAAATGCTGGGCAGAAGGGGAATTGAGGAACACGAAGAACAACAAGAAGAGTAGAAGCCCCAACTTGAACAGCAGCGGCTTTTTCATATCCTATTCTCCTGATTGACCGTAACACACGGAGACCGTGGGCCCGCTTCTGAAGGTAGGTGCCTGTAAGCTATCCCGATGCTCGTTGGTACGATGCTGCGGACTTGTCCTTACTTATATATAGTACTCTCCTGATTTCTTGTCAAGGGAAATTTTGCAGGGGGTGGGCGCTTTCAGGCCGCTCCGTCCAAGATAGACCTTGTCCCGATCAATCAGTCACGCCGGGGATTGCCTTATGATATCCGCTCGTTGGACGGCTGCCCTACGGGGAAGGAATCAGGACGGTGTGAATGAGCTTGGTTTCTCCAGGACCGAACGACACGCCCACTTGAAAGAAGTCCCGGTAACCGGCTTTAGTCAACCTGATCGTGTAATGGGCGCGGGGAAGGATGCCTGTAATCAAGGCATTGGTCTCATGTCCGGTGTCCACTTCGTTGAGAAAAACTTTTGCACCGGTGGGGCTGCTGCTGATCTGCAGTGATGCAGCATAGTTACCTGAAAAGGACTGAATGAAGGCTGAGAGAAAGCTGTCCCATTCTGTTTCAGAGAGATCCAGTTGGGCATAATCGAGGGAATCGAAATCGTCATCATTCCAGGGAAGATGAATGGACAGTCCACCAATCAGATCATACTCCGGATGCATGAATTGAGCCAGAACAGCATCGTTGACGTGATCCTCCAGATCCTCGGCGTCCGACCTTATGAGTAGGTTCAAATTGGTCTTGCCCTGAATCTCATGGGCAAACTTCCGAAGGTCAACCACCGTCGAGTCCAGTTCATCGTGATTGTGAGATGCGCCCCAGGCATCCCACACCTCGCTCCAAAAGGCTCCCGCGCCGCCTGCCAGATCCTCGCCCAAATCGGAAGCGTCTGCGGCCACCTGCGCCATCTTCCGAAGATGAATCAGAACCGAGTGAACGCGTTTCACCGGCGATATGCTCCGGGCGGCCTCGTAGACCTCCTTGGTCACTTCCTCAGCGAAGATCAGCCTGTTCATCTCCGGATTCTCGGTCAGGTCGGACAGCCATACGCTCGAGCCCATTATGCTGGTCAGACAGCTGTCAAACTGCGAGGCGATCATATACTCGGCTCGATCCCTTATCTGGTAAGCCACCTCCGCCGTGGCCATGGAGGGAGCGTAGAGCCAGATTATGTCGAACTCAAATCCGGAAAGGGCGGTGGATAACTCCGGCAGGGTCATCCAGTCGCCATCGCCGTTGATGGTGTCGGAGCAAAATCCTTTCCAACCCCCGCCGTGGTCGCTGACTATGAGCATATAGCGCTCTGACCAGTAGTTCTCCACACCGTAGCTGATGAAGTCCCTCAGGGTGGTGGGATCGGACATGTCTTTCTTGCCCAGATCGAGCAACACCTTCGAACTGATGACATCCGGGGGCTCGTTGGGATGATAACCCACATGATAGTATCTGCAATTCCCCTCTGTTTTGAACGAGCCTAACATGACCACAACCTGGACATCGTCGGTGGAGCCGATCTGCTCTAACTCCTGCAGGTCCTGGGTTGCGTATGAATGACCTTCAGGCGTCTGGTCCTCGGAGTTGTTGCCGTCGAAGTAGCACAGGATGGTCCATTTGTGATCAAACTCATCAGGCCCCGGACCATTCTTTTTGCTGCACGCGGCAAGAAGAGTCAAAATTACAACCAGGAGAAAAGATGTGATTTTGAAAGCCCTCATAATCTTGCTACTCCAACTCCAAGGCAGACGCCCCGTCCGGGACCGCCCTTTATCATTCATACACGATATCGTCAGGTATCAGTCGGAATACAGTCAATCCTTATCGCCGACTTCGGTGCAGTTCCCCCTTTGATCCCTTTTCTGGTGGTCCGATTGAAGCTCTGCACCATCAATTAGAAACAGCCAACTTCTTTATTATCTGGTCGGCCTTGGTCTTGTGCAGATGAAGCCCCATCTCCTGAGGAGAAAGGCCCTGAGCTAAACCTAACAGCTGAAAATAATACAAAATAGGAATAGTCAAATCTTCATTGAGCTTTCTGGAAAGCTTTATCTGTCCCAGATCGAACTCGTCAAAGCAGGTGGGACAGATCAAGCCCATTAGATCCGCGCCCGATTTCTTGAGGGAGGTCAAAACGTCATAGGTCATTTTCTCCGGTATGTTCTCGCTCATGCAGGCTTTTCCACAGCAGAGGGCTTGTTTGTCATGGTGAACTATCTGGGCGCCGATGGCGGAGAAGAGTTTCTCCAGTATGGTGGGATAGTCCGGATCATCCACTCTCATTATCTCCGAGGGCTTGAGCAGATGGCAGCCGTAGTGAATCCCCACCTTGACATCCTTCAGGGGCTTTTTGACCGACTCCCTCACCCGGTCGATTCCCAGATCGTCCCGCAGTACGGTCACGATGTGCCGAACGGAGATGGTGCCCTTATACTCCTTGCCGATTCTCTTTAAACGCGAATTCACCTTCTCCTTGAGTTCCGGCTCATGAGAGAGGTGAAAGTTGGCCTCGGACAAGGTGGCGGTGCAGCCGGAGCACATGGTCACCAGGTCCAGCCCGGTTTCCTCCGCGATGCAGATGTTTCTTGCCGCGATGGTGAGCCAGGTGAGCTTATCTGTGGCTTTAAAATAGATAGGATCCGGGCAGCAGGAGAATCCGTCTAAGTCCACCAACTCCATCCCCAGATTCTTTGCGGTCTTTCGCACCGCCGCCTCCATCTGGGGGTATTTAACGGAGATCATGCATCCGAAAAAGGGAGCGTATTTCATCTTGTCTCCTCAATAGGAACTTCGCATTTTTTAAAAAAAGCCAGCGTGCTTCGTTGCCAACGGAGAGTCATACCGCTTCATTCTCTTCGGTATTATGGATAAACGCAGGATAGAGGGTCTGCTCCGAAAGAAGGCTTCGGGGTATGATCTTCTCCACGCTTAGGGTTCGAAAAGCTTTTTTAACTCATCCATTGGGACGGGTTTTATCTCATCTAAGCCCAGCTCTTTTCTCCTTCTGTCAGACAGGGAGGTGATCTTCACTGTCCGACCGGAACTCTGGACGCTTTTCACGATCTGATCAACCTCAGGTGCGGCGGTCATCTTCTGGTAGCAGATGTTCTTCAGTGCGATTATCACCTCTACCGGTCTTACCGCCTGGGGACATCTCTCGTAGCAGGTATAACAGTTGGTGCAATTCCAGATGGGGGAATTTTCTCCGGTGAGCGTATCCTCATCCCCCAGAAGCGTCTGCAGGAGTATCTCCCGGGGATTGAAATCCTCCGAATACATGGCGGCCGGGCAATCTCCCACGCAGGCGCCGCACTGATAACAAAGGCTGTGCGCTTCCCCACCCAGAGTGGAATCTAACTTCTTCTTGAACTCGTAGTTTATTGCCTTAAGCGACATGGGTTGATAGTGAAAAAAATCACAAAGTTCTGCCAAAAATCTTGACTTCACCCGTATTTAACATATTATATACTGGTTGAGTCAAGTCCCAGTTTGACAAGGCGAAAGGAAAGGATTGGCGGACAAGATATCCGAGCCTCAGGTGAACCCCGAACCAGACCAGGAAGAGGAAAAGGTCCACGTATTCCAGGCCTGGTGCAAAAGATGCGACATCTGCGTGGCTTTTTGTCCCACCAAGGCTCTGACCACGGACAAAGAGGGGTTTCCGGTGCTCACCTACCCGGAGAAATGCACCCTGTGCGGTATGTGTGAGCTCAGGTGCCCCGATTTCGCCATCGCGGTGAGACCGCGCAAGAAGAAAGACTCGGGCAAAGGCTGAACCCCAAGGAGTTGGAATGATCAAGACCACCGTCCCAAAGAAAGAGAGATTGGTACTGGGAAACCGGGCGTGTGCCGAAGGCGCCATTGCGGCCGGCTGTCGGTTCTTCGCCGGCTATCCCATCACCCCCTCCACCGAGATCGCCGAGGTGCTCGCAAGGGAACTTCCCAAGGTGGGCGGGAAGTTCATCCAGATGGAGGACGAGATTGCCAGTTCAGCAGCGATGATCGGCGCGTCGGTGGCCGGTGCCAAGTCGATGACCGCCACCAGCGGGCCAGGATTCTCCTTGATGCAGGAGCATATCGGCTACGCCTTCATGGCCGAGGTTCCCTGCGTGATAGTGAACGTGCAGCGGGGAGGACCTTCCACCGGACTGCCCACCAAGGTGGCTCAAGCCGATACCATGCAGGCTCGCTGGGGAACGCACGGAGACTACCATGCCATCGCCCTGGCGCCCTCTTCGGTGGCAGAGTGTTTCGATCTGACCGTTCGGGCTTTCAATCTGGCAGAGAAGTATCGCACCCCGGTGATCGTGCTCACGGACGAGGTGGTGGGGCACATGCGGGAGAAGGTCGAGTTTTCAGATCCGAATGAGATAAGGATAATAAACCGTATGAAGCCCACGGTGCACCCGGGCTGGTATCAGCATTTTGAGAGGAACCCCCATTTCGTCTCTCCCATGGCGAGCTTCGGGGAGGGATACCGGTATAACATCACCGGCTTAACTCATAACCCGGACGGTTTCCCCACGGCCAGTTCATTCCTTATCAAGGAAAAGCTCAAAAAACTGAAGAACAAAATCACCCATAATATAAACGATATCGTTCAGATGAGGGAGGAGTTCATGGAGGATGCCCATCTGGCGGTCTTCGCTTATGGAATCGTGGCACGTGCTGCCCGGCAGGCGGTCCGGATGGCACGGGAGAAGAGAATCAAGGTGGGATTGATACAGCCCTTAACCGTTTGGCCCTTCCCAGACGTGCACATGGAGCATGTGATGGAGGAGCTGGACTTAGTCATCGTGGCCGAGCTCAACCAGGGACAATTGATACGAGAGGTGATGAGGGTCAACCGGGGCAAGACCCGGGTGCGGGGTCTTAACCGCTACGACTCGGAGTTGATCACCCCGGACCAGATCTTTCGGAAGATTAGGGAGGAGAAGTAGGGTGCCCTTAATCTCCAAGGTAACTCATAAATATCTGCGGACCAAAAAGCAGTTTCCCAACGTCTGGTGTGCCGGATGCGGCATCGGCACGGTCATGGGCGCCATCATCCGGGCAATTGACAATTTAAAGCTGGTTCAGGACGAGGTGGTGATGGTCTCAGGCATCGGTTGCTCCAGCCGAATGCCCGTATATGTAGACTTCAATACCTTTCATACCACTCACGGAAGACCATTGGCTTTTGCCACAGGGGTGAAGTTAACCCAGCCAAACTTGAAGGTGATCATAATCACCGGCGATGGGGATGCTCTGGCCATCGGAGGGAATCACTTCATTCATGCCTGCCGGCGCAACATTGACTTAACCACAATCCTGATCAACAACGGCACCTACGGCATGACCGGGGGACAGGTGGCCCCCACCACTCCCTTCATGAAGATCGGCACCACCGCCCCTTACGGAAACCGGGAGAGGAGCTTCGATATCTCCAAACTGGCCATCGCCGCGGGTGCGCCCTTCGTGGCGCGGGGAACCGCCTATCACGTGGTCCAGTTGAAAAAGCTGGTGGAGCAAGCCATCCAGAAAAAAGGATTCTCCTTAGTAGAAGTGATCACTCAGTGTCCAACCCTATACGGGAGATTGAATAAGGAGGGAGGGGCGATAGAGATGTTGAAATGGCAGAGAGAGCATGCCATCCCCATCAGCGCTGCCGGAAAAGTCGCTCCGGAGAAATTGAGAGACAAGTTCCTCACCGGAGTCTTATGGGACATAGATTTTCCTGAATACTGCGAGGAATACGATAAGGTAATCGCCGAGGCTCAAGGGAAAATATAGATGACGGACAACCCCGCTCATAGTCATAAAAAGATGCACCACACAAAAAGGGTCTCCACAGAGGACGAAGATAAATTCGAGATAAGACTCTCCGGGTCGGGAGGGCAGGGGATGATCTTCGCCGGAACCGTGCTTGCTGAGGCCATTGGGGTGGAGGATGGCAAGAACGTATGCCAGACCCAGAGCTATGGTCCGGAGGCTCGCGGCGGCGCCAGCAGATCCGATCTGGTGGTCTCCTCCGGCGAAATCTATTATCCCAAGCCGCTCAAGCTGGACATTCTCCTGGCCCTAACCCAGCAGGCATGTGATACCTACTTCCCGGCGTTGAAGGAGGAGGGGGTTTTAATCGTCGACTCCGGATTGGTGGACCAGCTTCCGGATCACAAGGTACATGGTTTCCCCTTCAGCCAGATCGCCAAAGACAAGATCGGCACTCCCATGGTAGCCAACATTATCGCCTTAGGAGCCATCGCCGCTTTGACCAAGGTAGCTTCGAAAAAAGGGCTGCTGGAAGCGGTCAAACGAAGAGCCCCCAAGGGAACCGAAGAGCGAAACTTGAAGGCGGTGGAAATAGGATTCGCGTTGGTTCAGAGAGGGAGACGAACACGAAAGCCAAAGTGAAGCTGCTCGTTTTCGCCTGCCCTGACTCGATGCTTTGTATCACGCAAGACCAGCAGTAGATGGTGAAACACCCGTCCCCGGGAGGGCCAAGGAAATGGAAAGAACCTTCCTGATGATCAAACCCGACGCGGTAAAAAAGAATTTAATCGGGGAGATCTTAAAGAGGACGGAGGATGCCGGGTTCAAGATACTCGGTCTGAAGATGGACAAGCTCTCGCCCGCCAGGGTCAGAGAGTTCTATTGCGTTCATAAGGGAAAGCCGTTCTACGAGAAACTGGTCAAGTTTATCTCTTCGGGCAATGTGGTGGGGGTCCTTTTCACCAGAAGGAATGCGATAAGAAAACTGAGGGAGGTCGTAGGCGCCACCGATCCGAAAGAAGCAAAAAAAGGAACCATCCGGCGTGACTTTGCTACAGACGTGACTGAGAACGCGGTACATGCCTCCGACTCCGCCAAGAGCTTCAGATACGAATCGAGATTCTTCTTTTGAGATCGGGTTTGTGAAATCGTTCACATTATCAAAGCAGGAGGAGTCAAGATGCCGCTTAAAGAAAAACTGGCCCAGAAAATTCCGGAGCTGAGAGAGGAGATCAAGGCTCTGGTGAAGGAGCACGGAGACAAGGTCATATCAGAGTCGACCGTCCGGCAGGCGTACGGTGGCATGAGAGGGATTAAATGCATGGTCTGGGAGACCTCGCTTTTGGACCCCATGGAAGGAATAAGATTCCGCGGTTACACCATTCCGGAAGCCCGGGAGAAGCTGCCCAAGGCCAAGGGCGGAGAGGAACCGCTGCCGGAGGGAATATTCTGGCTGCTTCTGACCGGCGAGCTTCCCAAAAAGAAGGACGTGCGAGAGGTTACCAAGGATTGGCAGGCCCGCTCGGAGGTTCCGAAAGAGACCTGGAAAACCCTAAAGTTCCTCCCCACGGACATGCACCCCATGACACAATTCGCCATCGGGATTCTGTCGCTGCAGTCCACCTCTGAATTCGTGAAGAAATACAACGAGGGGATTCCCAAGACCGAACTGTGGGACCCCATGTATGAAGACGTCATGAACCTGTTGGCCAAGCTTCCCGCCATCGCCGCCTACATCTATCGCCGGACCTACAAGGACGGCAAGAGGATTCGGGGTGTCAAGAGGCTGGATTGGGGAGCCAACTTCGCCCACATGATGGGCATCGATGAACCCGAGTATTATGAGCTAATGAGGCTCTACCTGGTCCTGCACTCTGACCACGAGGGCGGAAACGTCAGCGCACACACTACACACTTGGTAGGGTCCGCCTTGTCTGATGCCTTCTATTCCCTTTCCGCAGGCATGGACGGATTGGCCGGTCCCCTGCACGGATTGGCAAATCAGGAGGTTCTGCGCTGGATTCAGAACCTGATGCAGAAACTGGGTGGAAAGGTTCCCAGCAAGGATCAATTATCCAAGGCTCTGTGGGATACGTTAAACAGCGGGCAGGTCGTTCCTGGATACGGACATGCGGTCTTAAGGCAGACCGATCCGAGATATACGGCTCAGCGTGAATTCGCCCTTAAGCATATGCCCGACGATGAGCTTTTCCAACTGGTCAGCTTAATCTACGAGACTGCCCCGGACATCCTCAAAGAGCACGGCAAGGCCAAGAACCCCTGGCCCAATGTGGATGCGCACTCAGGCGTGCTGCAGTGGTATTACGGCGTCAAGGAATACGACTTCTACACAGTGATGTTCGGCGTCTCGCGTGCCATGGGCGTTTTAGCCCAACTGATCTGGGATAGAGCTCTCGGCCTTGCCATCGAGAGACCGAAATCCTTGACCACCGAGACGATAAAGAAGATGGTTACAGAGGCATAGGCAGTTGGCGGTTGCCAGTTTCCAGTTGGCAGTTATCAGTTTGCAGTTGTCAGTTCGTGATTCGTGATTAGAGGTTTTGCCATGAACTATGAACCACGAACCATGAGCAAACACGCGGCGGGTGTTCCTCACCCGCCGTTGTTCTTACCGTTGGTGAATAACACCAACGGCAAGCAAGGGAAGTGATCAAGTAGCGGAAGGCTTCAGCCTTCCATTATGGAAACCTGAAAGTTTCCGCTACAATCGAAGACGTCACAAGCGGTTCACGGTTCACAGTCCATGATTCGTAGTTTTGGCTTCTGCCATGAACGATGAACCGGGAACAATGAACATGTCGGCTGCGGGGTACGCTCGCCCCGCAGCTTTTTTTGTGGTTCGCGGTAAGGTACGCCGAACCAACACATATGATGTCTCCGGCTTCGAACCCGCAAGAACACGGACACGCGCACTGCATTTCGAAATAATTCCCTTGATTTACAAAGCTCTGTGCGCTATGCTGTTTCCTGTCAACAAAGGCAGGTGGCTCACAGCTCTGCTGTGAAACAGTTGGATCGACCAATAAGGCTTCGTGGCCGGTTGCGCCCGGCACAGAGGCGGGCGAGCTGTTCGCCGCTTGGCGCGCCACTTGTGGTGAGCGTCGAACCATTTATGGTGAGTTTCGAACCATTCTAATACCTCACACGTATTCTCTCTTTCCACAAAGAGCAAATACACCTCAACTTGGATGGTGAAAAGGACAGCTCCACTGATTACGGAAGAGCATATCTTGTTTTGCGCTCGTGTTGAAATCCCCCTTTAGCAAAGGGGGATTTGTCAACTTCCGATTCCCCTTCCTTTTTCTGGCGGGCGATGCAGACGGTTGAATGCTCTCCCGGACATGCCGACTCTTGGAGTGCAAAAGCTTGTTGAAGTGGAGCGTAAATCCCGCTTCGCGGGGCTTTTGCGGTTTTCTTGTTCTGTCACGAGCTACTCGTGACAGATGTGTCAAGTTTAGGACCTGACACAGCACGCGAATTGAATGCTCTAATGGATATGCAGAAAAGAGATTCGATATGAACCATCCAATTGATACCGACCCTGACCTGACGGCGAGCCGTGTTTCATCAACCAGGAGATCCAAAAAATAAAAAACGAGCATCAGAAAGGTCAGAAACGTCAGTTTCGCAGGTCAGGCCGCTTGCTTCCTGGCAAATCCGTAAACAGGACAGCCTGACACAAAATGCAGCCAAAGAAATTGAAATCGAAAGAATCGCCGGAACGGGCGATTCGTGCTTGACTTAGTGGCTGACTTAACTATATTGTCGTTGTTGTTCTCGCGGAAGAAGTCCAGCCATTGTCGGATCTAACGAGATGGATAGGTAGACCCATCCGTTTCTGTTCTGTCGGGTCTTCCCCGGCGGGTGTGACCTGATAGAGAGACGTAGACTGGGTGTTCGATGCGGAGATGTGTCGGGTCAGACTCACCGAGACCGGTGAGCAAGACTCGAGATGACAGGCGGGGGCGTGTTCGCTCGCAGGATGCCGCTGTAAACCGGAAGATGGTGGCTAACCTTGTTCTGGGAGATATCAAACGAAGCGGAACGGTTTTCCCTGAAAAGAGCGTATTGATTGACAGCGCAGAACGGAGGCAAATGAGACTATGGGTGATATTAAAGGCGATATTATCAGACTTGGAGATTGCAGTTCCTTGATACAGGACATCCACTCCCAACGGAAAAAGACCTCGCAAGATGTCGTCGCGGCCGTCGATATCGACAAACGCAGAGTCGGCATCGACGTGCACAAGACTCATTCACTCACGGCTCATCTGTCTGATTCTCATCGAAACAAATCGCGGTACGTGCTTGGCATAATCGAAGAGTTTGATAATAACCATTTGCCATATATCGCCGCGTGTGAAGACTTGGGGGTTCGCTACAAGACTATCGACATCTCAGGCCCTGACTGGATTCCCCTCGTTCGGGGCTGCGGATGTGAGGCTTTTCTTGTGTGGCCTTCCTTCAAAGCGAGCATTTGGAAACGTATGTTCGACGAGCGTTTGAAGGTCATGGTTGAGGAGATGCGCGAGACCATCTACCCAACCTACAATGAAGTATGGTTGAATGAGAGCAAACTGCGGATGTCTTATTGGCTGGGGGCTAACGGAATCCCGCACTCTGGGACATGGGTATTCTATTCGCGCGAGGAGGCCCTAGAGTTTGCTCGAGAAGTCGACTTGCCGCTCGTAGCGAAGCACGACATGGGCTCCGGGGGCGCGGGGGTGGAGATCCTTCGAAGCCGGTCTGCGGTCGTACGATATGTCAATAAACGTTTCGGGAAAGGGATGGTCTGTCGAGGCGCTGATGGCCGAGATCGTGAATGGGGCAGCGTCTTGTTCCAGGAATTCCTTCCGGGAGTCGCCGAGTGGCGGATGATTCGAATCGGCGAGTCATATTTCGGTCATCAGAAGCTCAAAGAAGGGGAATTCCACAGCGGCTCTGGCAAAATCGGGTGGTATGATCCTCCACGAGCGCTGTTGGATTTTATTCGCGAGCTGACTGACAATGCCGGATACACAGCCATGAACGTGGACATCTTTGAAACTCCTGATGGACGCTATGTCGTTAACGAGATCCAGTCGCACTTCGCGGCCTATGTGGAGTCTCAAATGTACATTAATGATAGGCCGGGGCGATATCTATATGACTATTCTCACAGAGAATGGCGATTCGAAGAAGGTGTTTTCTGCAGGAACAGCTGCTGCAACCTGCGGGTGAAGGCACTCTTGGATTTGCTCGATCGAATGGCTTCCCAATCATCGTCTAGGGAGGAGTACCTGCTATCACCGTCCTGATAATTCGTAGGCGGAATTATCGTCTGAATTTCAATAGAGGAGAAGATAAGTCTTGAAAATCACAATCGTCGGAGCTGGAAACGCAGGCTTGACACATGCGGGCATGATAGCTAAACGAGGCCATCCGGTCACGATTATAAAAACAACGCGTCTGATGTACGAAGACTCCTTTGATGTTTTGAGTCGGACAAAACAAATAGAGTACGAGATGGCCGGCGACAAAGGCGTAGTTGGCATCGAAGAAGCGACACGAGATCTCCCCAACGCTGTTTCTCAAGCAGATGTAATTCTCGTCTTGACGCAAAGCGTCGCCCACGAGAATCTTTCTGAACTGATCTCGCCTCATCTGCGGAGGGGACAGATTCTGCTTGTCTCGCCAGGCTATGCTGGAAGTTTCTTTTTTTCGACAAAATGCAAGGGGAAGGGCATTGTGTTCGCCGAGGGCGAATCATTGCCTTTTGATTCCCGAATCGTTGCTCCAGGTAAGGTCAATGTCTGCTTTGAAAACGTCCGGAATCCCATCGGTGTTTTCCCCTCCATAAAAACGGAGGAAACGCTGACACGACTCAAGGATATTCTGCCCAGGTACACAGCCCGACAGGACGTGTTGGAGTCGGCTTTTCACAATCCCAACCTTATCGTCCACACCGTGGGCGCGATAATGTCTGTTGGCCGCATTGAACACAGCCAAGGTGAGTTTTGGATGTATCGCGAGGCATTTACACCAACGATCTGGAATATGGTTGAGGATTTGGACTCGGAAAAGAAGGCGATTCTGGAGTATTTCGAATTGCCGACCCAGAGCTTCGCGGAATCATTCCAGTGCCGGACTTACGATGATTTGAGCGCAGATCCCATGCAAGCTTTTCGCCACTACGCTCAATTCGGGTCGCCTAAGGGACCCGGCGACGCGCGAACTCGTTATATCACCGAGGACGTCCCGATGGGTCTATGCTTCATGTCTTCAGTCGGAAAAAAAGCGAACATTCCCACCCCTGTATGCGATGCACTGATCGGCATCGCCTCTTCGATGCATCAAGAAGATTACTACGCAAAGGGAAGAACGCTTGGCCAACTTGGCATTGGCCACTATTCCGTCGGTGAACTGAAGAGCATCCTCAAGGAGGGCTTTACACCCGATGACTGATGTCGCTCCCAAGGCGTCCGCGGATGGGCCTGAAGAGCGCAAGAGATCCTCAAACACATCGGCCACGAGAACAAGGAACTGGTGCGTCTGCTGTGAGAGATGATTCACCAAATCGTCAACTGACGGATTTATCAGGCATTCTTGTTCTGTCAGGAGCTACTCCTGACAGATGTGTCAGGCCTCGGACCCGGTGGAACAGGGACACCTGCACAACATTTCTAAAACATTTCCTTGACTTGCGAAGGTCTCCGTGTTATATTATTTGTTGTTAAGAGAGGGTATCTATGCAGGAGGCAAGTCTTGGCATACCGGATCGGAGCTCGGGCTTTGGGCGGTGAGAGATGCCGTCGCCAAGGCCGGATTGACCAAGCGTGCCATGTGCCATACTTTCAGGCATTCGTTCGCCATACACCTGTTAGAAAGCGGTTACGATGTTCGGACAGTTCAGGAACTCCTGGGGCATAATGACGTGAAGACAACCATGATTTACACCCACGTCCTCAACCGCGGGTTAGCTGGCGTTCGCAGCCCCGTCGCCGGACGGCCCCTCTGGGATGCGCTTTGAAGTTGTCATGGAGGGTCTTATGCCGATCCGCCCAAAACACCACGATAAAAACAGCACAACAACGCGACAGCTTGAAATTTCATTGGTTATGCCTGAAGAGATACCTTTTTCGCAGGTGTCTTATACGGCGCTCAAAGCCATGTTTGGAGTGTTATATGGATCAATATAAACATAGTCCGGCAAAACACCAAGAAAGGAGAAAGCTATGAACAGGTTGTCGAAAATTGCAGTTGTGATCTTTGGTGCACTCGTCTTAATCGCCTCTGGCTGCGGCAAGAACGAAGAATCGAGCCAGCAGCCTCCGAATCAGAGCAATGCTTCTCAGGAAAACACCCCCGAGTCACCGAGTATCCCGAAACAAGCAGCCACCACGCCTCCCAAGAAGGAGGTCAAAGCCAACTCGGTTCAGATTGTCTACGCGAGCGTCACGGTGACGATTGGCCACATGAGCATGAAATTCGGGAGTCCTGGCCAGGTAGAGGCCCAGGGTCCTGTCAAGGTCATGATATTCCGGGAGATTGCCCATCAGCATCTGGAGACTGCGAAACAATGGGGAGTGAAAGTGGGCGGCGCATACATCCAGAAGGGCCCCACGGAATATGAATATATTCGGGATGTTGACCTCACTCTATCAGATGAGGAACTGGCTGAGCAATTCGGAGCAGAATCTGACTGATCGAGAAACCCACGGGATGAGCCTTACAATCACCTGAACGCGACAAGGGAAAGGCCGCACTTCGCTTGCCTTCCCCTTGCGCGTTAGGTGCACGTTATCTGCCATTGCGGGCAGGAAAAGGAGCGTAATATGAGAAGGATTATCTGCTTTTTTCCGTTTATAGTGGTGGCAACAGCAATACTGGCTTTATCCTCTGTGGATGTTAATGCCGGTGAGTTGCACGATTGTTCAGCAAACGGTGACACCATCTGCGTGAAAAATTGCCTGGCAAAGGGAATTAGAGTCAACACGAAGGATGATAGGGGCATAACACCATTGCACTGTGCTGCATGGTCTGGTTACGTTCCTGTTGTCGAAATCCTTATACAAGCCGGGGCAAATGTCAATGTTCAGGACAACTTAGGCACGACACCACTCCACAATGCTGCATGGAAGGGTCAAGACGCTGTTGCTAAGATACTCCTTGCAGCTAAAGCAGACGTCAATGTTAAGACCTTAGAGGGCGCAACGCCCTTGCATAGTGCAGCACAAAAGGGATATGACACTGTTGCAAGGACGCTTTTGGGAGCTGGTGCAGACATCAATGCCAAGGCGACCAGAGGCATGACACCGGTGATAATAGCAGCGGATTTTGAACACGTTTCTATGGTTCGGGCACTCTTAGCAGCCGGCGCTCATGTCAATTGTAAGAATGATAGAGGCTACACAGCACTGATTCTTGCGGTAGTACGCGGTCAGGTAGAAATAGTGGAGATGCTTCTTAAGGCCGAGGCAAACGTCAACGCCAAGGACAATGAGGGCGCGACCCCACTATCGCTAGCTTCAGAAAAAGGTTACGATAGGATTACTAAATTGCTCTTGGGAGCCGGAGCAGACGTAAACGCCAAGAATCCCGAGGGTAATGCAGCACTACATTATGCAGCAGGTTATGGTCACCCAGATGTGGTCACTTCACTCTTAAAAGCTGGTGCGGATGTCAATGCGAGAGACAATAAAGGGAAGACACCGTTGGACTATGCAACTAAGGGCGATCACGATGCAGTAATGATGATTCTTCGACCTCAAGATCAAGCTGATCACAAGAAGCGTTCTATTCAAGACATTGAATGCAAGCTTGAGAGCTTATGCTTTTCTGATATTGCTCCGACAAGTTCAGCATCATTTTGTCGAGTAAAGATCGAACGCTTGCCGGGCGGACTATACTCAACAGATCTCGATGGAGCTGCGTACCGCGCTTCTATATCGTTCACCACTGGGCAGCTGGAAGTACTTACCCCAAATAGCGAGCAAGTCCTAATAGGTGGTCCTATATCCATAGGTGAAAATCAAATCCACTCAGACTCCACCTTTCCAGCATTATTCAAGCTAATTGAAGGGCGTGGTCTTCTATATCTCTCTGGTCGCGCAACCGTAACTCTTAGAGATGGAACCACGCGTCGCTTAGGGGAAAAGCACACTTTGAAGGACTTCCTTAGTTGCATTGAATCAAGGAACGAGCTTTATCGCGAGGCAGCTGCATGGGCTCTCGGATGGATCCCTAAGACACCTGAGGACCGTGCAAGATCCCTTCCCGCTCTTGTCAAAGCCCTATCTGATCCATCATTTGAGGTTAGGTTAATTGCTGCTGAGTCGTTGGGCAGAATAGGAGATGTGTCTGTAGTTTCGGCACTGAAGCAGGCTAAAAGGGATGAGAAGGATGACTGGGTCCGTGAGGTTGTTGAGGAATCTATCACCAATATCGAGAAGTAACAACAATAGTAGATTATCGAGAAGGGTATCCGCAACAGCAGATAACAACTCGCTGCTGCCGACCGCTCTAAAGCGCGGCGGCTGAGCTCAATCCTTAGCGTGGTCCCTCGAAGAACCTGCCGAAATCCATGTTTCCGCCGGAGAGAACGATTCCGACCTTTTTGCCTGCTACGTCGAGTTGGTTGGACAGCAGCACGGCAAGAGGCACTGCGGCGGAGGGCTCTGCCACGATCTTCATCCGTTCGAAGATACGGCGCATGGCCTTGATGATTTCTTCCTCTGTAGCCAGGAGGATTCGGTCGACCAGATCGCGGATAATGGGGAAGGTCTTATCGCCGAGGGAGGTTCGCAACCCGTCGGCAATGGTGTTTGGATTCTCAGACGGGATAATGCGCCCTGCTTTCATCGAACGGTAGGCATCATCGGCATTCTTCGGCTCGCAGCCGATCACCTTTATCCCGGGATTGAGTCCCTTGGCGGCAATTGCCGTCCCGCTCAGCAGACCGCCCCCTCCCACGGGAGCAAGGAGGAAGTCAAGGTCTGGGATCTCCTCCATCAACTCCAAAGCAGCGGTCCCCTGTCCAGCGATTATGCGGTAGTTGTTGTAAGGATGGATAAACGTGGCACCCGTGTCTTGTATGACCTTCTCTGCCGTGGTCTCTCTTGACTCGTGAGTTGGCTCGCAAAAGGTTATGATGCCACCATAGCCTTTAACCGCAGCGACCTTGACCGCAGGTGCATTTGAAGGCATCACAATCCGTGCAGTAGTACCCCGCTTGCTGGCCGCCGAAGCCAGCGCCGCCGCGAAATTACCGGACGAGTGTGTGACAACCCCGCGGGAAGCCTCCTCATCCGAGAGCAGGAGAACCGCGTTACACGCGCCTCGAAACTTGAACGCCCCGACTTTTTGAAAATTCTCACACTTGAAGAAAAGCTTCGCCCCGACCATGCGATCCAATGAAGCGCAGGTTAGAATGGGAGTCCTATTGATGTAGCCACTGATTCGTTCATGAGCCGCCTTAATGTCTCGGAGATTCGGTTGTGTTGTCATTTGTTTTCTTTCACCGGCTACTGCGGCACGAAGGCCTTCAATCGTCGGCACTCCTTCTCGGAACATAGATGATCTGCGGGTTTGTTCTCATGCCGGTGACGGTCCAGAATGCGTCTGGATCATCGAAGAGCATTCTATCGGGCTCATAGTACTTATCGGTCAGCTTTGGAAACCAGGGTGAGTCAAGAATGAGCACATCGAATCTTTGTCGTCCTATAGCCTGGATTATTTCATCATACAATTTGTCTTTGATCGGGCCATCGTCACCCACCATGATGTCGCTGATGGCCTGGTGGTGGGCATGACTTCTTTTTCCGGCAAGTGTAGGTAGATAGCTATGATAAGGCATAAGAACCTCACCAGGTATCTCCGCCATGGTGGCAATAAGAACACGTCCCGCTTCCAAATCTTCTTTGCCCGGAACCTGACGCTGCGGATTGTACGTCAGAATGAGGAATTGGATGATGCACACCAGGTATGTGCCAACTTCCAGCAACCTGCGTTTATTTGCTGACCCGTAGCGTATACGTCGAAACACCTCGTGTGCTCCCAACCCAAACAAGATGGAGAGGGCGGCATATGCGGGCATTAACACATTGTCGTAACTTCCCAAACGCAATCTGGTGAGCCAAGCTGCCCCCAACATGGCGACGAACATCACAAGATAGAAACGACGATCTTTCCCTTTTTGCCCTTGTGACTGACCGAACAGGTAGAGAATCGACAATATGAGAGCAAGGGGCAGAGCTGTCATTATATCCTTTGTCCAAAAGCTGGCAAAGATGCTCCCCACTATCGGCTTTCCCCTCGGCAGTTCAGAGACGTAATAAGCGTACCATCCATCGTGTATGTAATTAAGGATATATGTGCTTGCTGCAATTATCACCGCGGCAGTCCCGATGAAATAGACCGAACGGCGACGATCCGAAAGAAAACAGTAGAGCATTATGGGCAAAGAGATTATCAACGCGGTCTGCTTGGTCAAAAAAGAGAGCGAAAACAGCAACCCGGCGAGAAGATAAGACTTCGATGAATCCTTGAATCTGATCAGGTACAGCCCTGCTAATATCAGAAAAAGAAACAGCGAGTCCGCTCTTGCGATGTCGAACCACGCACCGCTTGCCCTGAAGGTGGCGGCAAAGAGAGACGAGGAAACCATGGCCCAAAGGGCGCTTCCGGTTTCCTTCTTGACAAACAAATAAATGAAAAAAAGGCTACCCAACGATGAGACAAAAGAGACGAGTCTCAGTGGCAAAAACCCAACACCGATGATTTTGGACACGGCAGCGGAAAGATAAAAATAAAGCGGCGTGTACATGAAAGGGATAAATTCCAGCGACGGGGAGACGTAAAGCCTCTCTCCGGACAGTACCCTCACCACGTGGTCTACGCAGGCCCCCTCCATCCATTCGAGCTCAAAGGGATACCGGATGCGCAAGAACGCCAGAATCAGGTAGACGGCGATAAAACAGATGGCGACAGATAGCAGAAGATATCGGAAGAACTTGGTTGTCCAATCCGATGCGTGTGTCTTCATTAAACCAGCCGATTCTGCTTTGAGGAGCGCGCTTGACCTTTAGAAGAACATCAATCCTCTCGAGGAGCGTACAGATCCGTCCGGCGGACTTTGAATAAAACTCACCCGGAGGAGGTCAAGATACAGTCTACCGAGCGGACTTTTTGAAAGCCTCTTCTGCCTTGTCTTTTTCTCCCAATCTGGCATAGGCGATGGCCAGGTACCCCCAGGCTTCCCGGTCCATAGGCGTTGAACCCACCAACTGCTCTAAGACAAGGCTGGCCTCCTGCCAACTGCCTTCACTGACTAAAACGAAGCCTAAGTACTTTGCGCTCTCCGTATCGTCGGCATCAAGCTCCAGGCACTTTTTGAAAGACTCTTCAGCCCTGTTGAGATCCTGGTTCTGCTGCTCACCTTTGTCCAGCACCTGGGCTCTGCTCACGTACAGAAGTCCCAGATGGAAAAATGCATCTCTGTCTTTTGGATCAATCTCAGTGGCTTTCACCAGGTCGCTCTCGGCTTTGACAAAGACCCGATTATAATCCTCCCGGGCGGTCTGATAGCGGGAGGAAAGCTGGTTGTTCTTCGGATTGTCTGCCGCAGAATCTTTGTACGTCTTGAGCACGACGATTTTCTCCTGCGCCTCTGACAAGAGCAGAAGTCCCCGGTTGAAGTAGGCATCCTGATACTCCGGATCTATGGCGATAATCTTGGAGTAGGTATCCAGCGCCTGTTCGGCCTCGTCTTTCCGGGCGTAGATCATGGCCACGTTGACTAAAGCGTTGAGATTGGTGGGGTCCTTCTCCAGGATGGTCTCATACAGGCCCAATGCTTGCCCGAACTTCTTGGCATTCAGTAAAGTTGAGGCATAGGAGTTCATCACGTTGGAGTCGTCCGGCTTGATCTGATACGCCTTCTGGTAATAGCCCAATGCCTTCTCCAACTCATCCCTGCGCACGTGCTCGGCGGCT
>Ga0114919_10000198_pt1 | contig 42066 bp, 41 predicted proteins | sample BlataG_FD_88682 | JGI IMG/M metagenome (GOLD analysis project Ga0114919, IMG submission 88682) | Deep subsurface microbial communities from Black Sea to uncover new lineages of life (NeLLi) - Black_00105 metaG | ecosystem: Environmental > Aquatic > Marine > Oceanic > Sediment | place: Atlantic... | reverse complement strand
GGGGGGCCCCAGAAACCCCTTGTGCAAGGGCCCTCTCTGGGCCTGGGCGGGGGTAACAGGCCCGGGGGGGGGGGGGGCGGAGGAGGGGGGGGGGGGAAGGGGGGGGGGGGGGGGGGGGGGGGGGGAGTGGGGGGGTGCAAAATGTATATGTTACAGAGGTGGTATCTTTTCACGGTTTGTAATGTAGATCACCGTATATACGGATTAGTATTACAGTGCTTAAGCCTTGTGGCAGCATGTGCAGTCGGAATTGCACTTGCAGTTGTCACCACAGTGGCAATTGTCTTTGCAAACGGGGCACACCATACTGTAACAGTCAAGGAAGAGAGAGAGGGGTTTGAAAAATGGAAAATGCCAATCTAGGGAGAACAAACTATAAAGGACCTTGCGTATTGAAGCTCTGCAACACTGCTAAACCTACCTTAGTGATTCAAGCTTCGTGTTGAGATGTTTTGCGGTTGCGATAATTGTTTCGAAAGATTTGATTAAAGAAGAAAGAGCGATTTTCCCCTCTTATGCCTTCCGCTCCCCTCGCCATTCCTTCTCAGAGTCTCTCTTCTGGACTTGGCCTCTCTCCCAATCTGCTTCACCAAACCAATACTGCTTTTATTCTCATTGTTGCCTCTTACATAGACATGTGTGCAGTACAGAGGTACTCAACCACCAGTTAAACTTGAAGGCATTATTATTGGTTGTTGTTTTTTCCCCTCCTCACCAGTCTCTGAGACGACACACAGACAGAGTTTCTCAAAGTGGTAACGCTGCCTGACATAGCACCTGCATTGCTTGATAAACATTGAAAGCCTCCCGTCACCAACGATTTAGTTGTTCAAGCTTGATTATATGTACAGACAGGTGCTTCAAGTGTGTGTGCTCGATCAAATAAATACTCGAACTAATCAAATCGAACACACATCTGGCGATGAGCTCCAATAAATCAAAGGTACGTTTTATTATGACCATCTTCGTACCATTACTAAGCATATTAACTCATCGCTTCAATTATACAGGCTAAACCCCAAACCGTGGAAGATGAATCACCAACCCCGTCTCAAGCAGGGGAAGAGGGCGTGCTCACGGTGACTACCCTGGCAGAGCTCAATGAAGCCATCGACCTGGGAGAAGATCTGATTGCCTGCGATATGACCCTAAAACCAACTCGCCAAGTCTTCCCCTGCACTGCTGAAGATGCACCTAAACATCCCTACGTCTATGTTCTCTTCAATCCTAATGACCAAGGTATTCCACCGGAAGTAAGTAGTAGCTTGACTTACTCTTTGATTTCTTTATTTACAATGACAGTTACTAACTCTCCTCTTTGCATTTTTTCCCCTCTTTACAGTTTTATAGGGGTCATATTCTGTCTTATGATGCAGACAAGAAAACCCACAAAGTCAAGTTTTACGATAATGACAAGATTGATTATGATCTGACAGGAGAAGCAGTCATTTGGGGGCCTAGTCAGCTCACAGTTGGAGGGCTGCCATTCTACAATAAGAAGGAAGGAGAATTTGAAACTAAACTTCAAGACCGGCGACCTCGGTGGCCCACCATTGAAGAGGCATCAGCTGCTGCAAGTGCTGGTGGGTCCAAGAAGCGTAAAGAGCCACATGCTCCTACTGAAGAACAACAACAAGAGCCGGGAGGAGGCAAGGAGAAGACTGCCAATACTCCTGCAGGAACAGCAGAACAACCAAATCTGGGTTGCTCCAAATGTAGATATAGCGCCAAAGCTTGCAAAGCGTGCAGAAATAGACCTGTGAATGATAAATCTGTGAATAAAAGAGCAAAGCCGACTATCAATGCTCCACAAAAGAAGCAGCAGCGTGCTCGTCCTTCCAGTGTTGTTGTCCCGCCGCCACCACCACCACCACGTGCAGCTGCAGCTCCAGCCCCAGCTCCAGCTCCACCTGTAGTAGACGAGCAAAAGCAACAAGAGAAAGTACAGAAAGACGTTGAGATGAAAGAGGCTTCTCCCCTTCCTACTACAACTGAGCAGCAGAAGCAGCTACCACCATCAGCAGCAGCAACTGTTCAGCCTGGCCCAGGAGAGCCTGTCATACCAAAACAACACCAGCAACAGGCAGCTAAGCCCCCTCCTGTCCCTCCTGTTGTTGCTGCTGCAGTACCAGCAGGAAAGGCACATTTCACCGCTCCCCCTCCTCAACCACAACCTCGTCCTAGGTCGGCTGAAACCCTTCCCACTACTGTACCACCATCAGCGGCAGCTGCTGCAGTAGCTGATAAGAAGGAGCTCAGAAAGGATTTGCTCACCAAGAAGGGTGATAAACCTGCAATGAAGAAGCCAGATGACAGACAGGAAAGGGTGGTCCCCCCTCCCCCTGGTGCAGTCAAACCTGATGAACCCAGTAAAGTGGAAACTGCAGCTGCAGCTGCTGCTACTCTTGCTCCTGTACAGTCCCCACCCCCACCACCCCCACCACGGCTGGATCCAAAAGTGAAGGAAGTCTCTGATGCACTGCAACAAGCCACTGCTGCCTTTACAGAACTAGGAGCAGCAATGAAAGTACTGAAAGAGAAGCTGGCAGCAGCAACTGCAGCAGCAACAGCCCTTGAACAGGTCAATATAAAGGTATATGGTGCCAATGTTGTCAAGGGTGTGCCTGATTTGCCGCGAAAGGTTTTGGACCTGAAAGCTGCTTTGAATGAAGTGTTTAACATTGGAGAATATAAACATCAGTATCAGCAATATCAACAAGCTGGTCCTGCTGGTGGTAGTACCAAGAGGCCAGAGATGATCTTCCAAGATACACCTGTGTTGTGTGGTAAAGCGGTCGCTAGGACACATACACATCTTAAGGAGCTGTTGAAAAAAGGACTTTATGCTCAGCGTAACATAGATAAAGTAAACTTACCAGCAGTGAGCAGCTGGGGGAAGGCTCAAAAGCAGGCGGAAGAAGATGTTAAGAAGGAGGCAATGAAAAAGCAGGCAGAGCAACAGCAGCAAAAACAACAGCAGCAGCAGCAGCAGCAGCAGCAGCAGCCACCGCCCACTTTTGAGGAAATGAAGAACTTCAGAATGTTCGACTCCAGAGGAGATGAAGACAGAGACGACGCCATCAGAATTTTGGCTCACGGCTTCTGTGGTAGAGAAACCCCCATGAGTGCAGCACTGGAAATGGAAAGATCCATGTACACCGCCCTCAGAGAGCCAGATGGAACCTGTGGTATTGTCTATAATAGAATGCTCCACACTATCTGGTCAAAGATTGCCAGGTCGTGTGAAGGAGGATACAAGCCTCTGGTGAGGTGGGCGGTGTTGGAGGATGTGATCACCCCCAATGAGCTACCAAGGATGACTATAGAGGATGTTTACAAAAGAGTGAAGGAATGGGTGGGAGAGGAGGTGAAGACACTTGTTGTGGGAGAATTAGAGCAGCAGCAACAGCAGCTGCTACAAGAGGCACAACAACGGCAGCAGCAGCAGCAGGGGGAACAAGAACCAAAACGTCAGTAAGGATTTCTTTCCCATTGATTGTAGTGTGTTTTCCATCTCTCTGTTGGTTTATACAAGAAAGTTTACATGCATAATCATCATAGTGTTTTACACTTCTCGATTTTCAGTCTTATATTATTATATACCATGTAACCAAGTTTCTATGATTTGACTTTCGTAACACTATGATGATAATTAGCTTCCCACCCCACCATCTTGGATCGTGCCCACACATCTCATCAATCAAATTTCTTACACAATGCCTCTGCCCCTGCAGACGCCGCCAAAACTCTATCTCCACAATACCCAGGTCTATTCCCCTGTGCCCTAGCCTCCTCTTCTGCCAATGCATCATCATTAATCAAGTCATTGAGATCCCCCACCCTTCTGCTATATATAATACCATTACTCTTCACCTGGGTAGGTACGGGCCCTACAACATCAACAGTAGACATAGTAACACCAAGAATAACAGCTACAGATAATAAACTAACCCCAACTGCCTGTAAAGTAGTCCTTAACCTAGCTAGTACCGGTCTCACTTCATATGTTCCCAACAATCTATCTCTGGCCAGCACCTCGGGTGGCTTGATGAAGATTTGACCATCGTACCAACCTGTTTCTTCGTACTCTAAGGCTGCTGTCATGAGTCTATCAGCTACATATTTCCATCCTAGGTAGATTCTAAGACCAGCTACTGCTACTACTAGTAAACTGCCAGTGGAAGCAGCTAGAAAAAAGGGGACTGGCTCCTTGAGTGGGTCGAATGTCTGAGCAGCAATGGGGCCTGCAAGGAGAGTAGAGACTGCAGCAAAGAGGATGGCTAATCTTTGGATGTAGGAGGAAAGGTCTAAAGTGGCCCAGGAGTAGAGGGAGCTGCTCTTGAGTTGTTCGAGTTCGTTGACGGGACGTTGTTCTGGAGGGACAGCGATTTCCATGGCTTTGAGGGGGCTGTCGTCTTGGAAAGGGGGGCGAGCGTTGGTGGTGATGATTGGGGAGTGAAGTCGTCGTTTGGAGCTGATAAAGATCCATGGAGACGTATATTGTTGGTGTGCATTATTCCAGTGCGGTAGTGTTGGTCTTTGTGTCCTCAAATTGAGTTTTTCAAAAGAGTGGGTGGCAAGGATTTGCATACTTTCTACGTTTTCTTCCTCAACTAGACGTCTGTTTTGATTTCAGTGGTCTATATGGGTGTGTTGTATTGGATAATAGTTTCCATTATATAAATGCAGCAGAGCAATGCCAGTTTGCCACCTCTTTATTCAAGAGGAAAAGAGGGAGAGCGTGCGGAGCTGGCGTGCGGCCACCAAAGTTGTTGGGACTGGTCGATTTGAAAAGCAGTATGATCGCTTCATATTGCTATTTCCGACACTTTTTGGTGATCAACACGTAAATTTCCAGCTGCAGTCAACCCATCAAACTCGTGTTCAAGGAGAGTGGTAGACATTGACTCAAAATTGTCAATTTGCAAAAAAACAAACTGACAAAGCATGACGACCCCTCCTGGAAGCTATGGGCAGGCTGGACAGCTGTTCACACGAGAGACACAAGCCATCTTCTACAATTGGTAAGGCATTTGACCGGTCAAATCCCATCATTCCCGACTGCCTCGTCATCACACCCTCCCAACCACCTTACCTTACCGTCTTTTCTACAATTCAATTCATTCATCCCTCCCCCCCTCCAAACACACACATCCTCCCTATATCTCCATTCATCAACCCAAAACTTTCCAAAAAACAACAGGAAGCAACTTCCAGTCCAAAGAATGCTCGACTTTGACTACCTATGTGGCCGTGACATTCCCTCCGTGGCTGCCATTGTCCAACCAGGAGCACCCTCTGGTGGCTTTCAAAAGCTCTTCTTCGGCAAAGAAGAGGTTGCCATCCCCACCTACCCATCCACTGAAGAAGCCACAGAAGCCCACCCCAAGGCTGATGTCTTCATCAACTTCTCCTCATTCCGTTCTGCCGCTGCATCCTCAATGCTCGCCCTCAGGCAACCCACCATCCGCGTCGTCGCCATCATCGCCGAAGGCGTCCCGGAACGAGACGCACGAGACCTCATTGCTTACGCAAGTCAGAACAGCAAAGTAATCATTGGACCAGCTACTGTTGGTGGCATCCAAGCAGGAGCTTTCAAAATTGGTGATGCTGCTGGCACCCTCGAAAATATCGTAACATGCAAGCTCCACCGCCCTGGGTCGGTCGGGTTTGTCAGCAAATCAGGAGGAATGTCCAATGAGATGTATAACGTCATTGCCAGGGCAGCTGATGGTATCTATGAAGGTATTGCCATTGGAGGAGATGCCTTCCCCGGTAGTACCCTGTCTGACCATTGTCTGCGGTACCAGAATATTCCCGGGGTGAAAATGATAGTGGTCCTGGGCGAAATTGGTGGTCAAGATGAATATTCACTGGTGGCTGCCCTTAAGGAGAGACGGGTGACTAAACCAGTGGTGGCATGGGTGTCTGGAACGTGTGCCAAGTTGTTCAGTTCTGAAGTGCAGTTTGGACACGCTGGAGCAAAGAGTGGAGAGGAGAAAGAAAGTGCTCAAGCAAAGAATGCTGCATTGGCAGAAGCTGGAGCCATTGTTCCCACTTCTTTTGAAGACCTTGAAGCTACTATTCACAAGGTATACACTGATCTTATTGATGCAGGTCAACTGCAACCAGCCACAGACATTCCAGCTCCTGCAGTACCCACCGACCTGGCTGCTGCTAAAAAGGCAGGCAAGGTCAGGGTGCCCACTCATATTGTCAGTACCATTTGTGATGATCGGGGAGATGAACCTACTTACAACAAAGTATCTATGACTGAGCTTATTGAAAGCGGGGCTACATTGGCAGATGCTATTGGTCTGCTGTGGTTTAAGAAGCGCCTTCCTGCGTATGCCACCAGGTTTATCGAAATTTGTCTAGTGTTGTGTGCCGACCATGGCCCCTGTGTGAGCGGTGCTCACAATGCCATAGTCACTGCCAGAGCTGGAAAGGATGTCATTGACTGCCTGGTGACTGGTATCTTGACTATTGGACCCAGATTTGGAGGTGCCATTGATGCAGCAGCCCAATCATTCAAACATGCCTGCGACTCTGGCCTAGATGCTGAAGATTTTGTTGAAGGAATGAAATCCCGGGGTAAAAGAATCATGGGTATTGGCCACAGAATCAAGAGTAAAGACAACAGAGACAAGAGAGTAGAACTCCTCCAAAAGTACGCACGTAAACACTTCCCTTCAACAAAGTACCTCGATTACGCCATCACAGTGGAGACATACACCCTCCAGAAATCTGCCAACCTAGTCCTGAATGTAGATGGCTGTATTGGTGCATTGTTCCTGGATCTCCTTAACTCTACTGCCTTGTTCACTGCTCATGAAATTGAGGAGATTGTAGGCAGTGGGGGATATTTGAATGGTTTGTTTGTTATTGCTAGAAGTGTTGGGTTGATTGGACATGCACTTGATCAGAAGAGGTTGCATCAGCCGTTGTATAGGCACCCTTGGGATGATGTTCTATATGCTTCTTAGAGGGAAAGAAGGAGAGGAGAGAGATGATAATGATTGTATCAATCTGAAAGGATTTACTTTATTTTTATTTTTTTGATTACGCCCATTTTTGCTTTGCTGATAAAAGAATAAACGCAATAGTGTAAAAATTTGAAAATATTCTCTAGCTCCCATCTCCCAACCAGTGTACAAAATCACTCTCCTCTCCTTCTTACTTGGTATATTCCACCTCCACCATCTGTCCTCTCCCCCAAAACTTAGCTTTCACATCCACCAGCCACCCAACACTACTCTCTTTAAACCTAAACACCGACTTGGTCACCTTCATCCACTGCAAGCTCTTCAAATTCTCCACCTCCACCTCCTCATTGACAACCTCACCTGGCCCGTAAGTATACAGCTGCCTTGGCCCTACAAACCGATACCCTGCACTCTTCTTGATACTGGGCCCACTGCTGAGCATCCAGTCTAATGGTCCCTCTACCTCCATGTACATACTGTCACTCAAATCAAGGTGTTTTAGATGTGATAGTCTTGCTACTCCGGGGGGGATACAAGGGAAGAGATTATTGCTGGCATACAGGTACTCTAGTGCCGGTACATTGCCTAAAAAGGCCTCGGGGAGGTCTACCAGAGAATTGCCAGAGATGTCAATGTGGACGAGTTTAGAGAGGAAAGGCATCTTTCCAGGAGGAGGGAGGATGGAACACAGTCTGCTGTTAGTGATCTTGAGGGTTGTCAGGTTGGGGAAGTGGTGAAGGCCTTCCATTGCATTGGTACATGTACGATTGAATAATTCCTGAAGACCATCATTCTCATCATCATCATCATGCTCTCCCACCACTCTCATAGGGACATCCATGGCACACCCAGTGATGACAAGTGTAGACACGGTGGTAAGACCAGAGAAACCATGAGCAGGTAATGACTCTATCCCAACATCCCTAATCTGTAGCTTCATATCATTACTACTATAGATCTCTAGTGTGTTAATCCTATGGAAATACGAGAGGTCAATCCACATTATGTCCGTGAACATGGCTGGCCTGGAACGGTGATTATCAGAGAACTTTAGTCTGTCCAGGTTGCTGAGGGGACGTAGACCTGAGAGGTTGGTAAGGGTGGGGGAGGGGGAACTGAGGTGGAGGGAGGTGAGGTGCTTGAGATGATCACCGATATACTCTGTTTCGATATGTGTGGCATTGTTTAAGATGAGCAGATGCAGTGCCTGGTACGTGGGGTGGTCTGCATTGCAGTGGAGAGGGTTGATGTGATCAAGCACAGGGGCTGCTGGTGCTGCTGCATTGTTGTTGTTTGCATTTGCTGCCTGCCTCCTTGCTCCATTACCCACCTCACTGTCATCAGGAACCTCAATGTACAGATATCGGAGGTTTGTCAGGTCCTTTAGAGGCCTGAAAGCATCTTTATTGATGCCTTCAGGAAGACCGTAGAGGGTCAAATGCTTCAGTTTGGGAACCGCTTCCAAAATGCTCTTCAAAGTGGCACTGTTTCTGATGAGGTTTGGGCTTGACTCTATGGATAGAATGTCGAGATTTTCACCAAACATTTTGAGGATAGAAACAATGGGTGGAGTGGCAAGGGTGGGACCACTGTTGATCTTAGTCTTGAGTTGAGTGGTGGAATGGTTCCTTTTGCTTTGACGAGTTGGCTTGCCCTTCCCCTTCTCCTCCCCATTGTTGTTGGTGGTGGTTTCTGTGACCGCCCATGTGTTAAGAAAGACAGGATGCACCCCCCCCTTATTGAAATTGATGACCCTAAATTCTTTGACAGCTGATGCTCTGGGTCTCAACCATTGCTGGAAGAGATGAGCCTGGAAATGCTCCATCTCCTTGTTGGTACAGCTACCCCTGGCATTGAATGTAAGGATGATAAAAGACCACACAGAACTAGGTTGAGATGAGACAAAGTGGAATCTCTTGCATATTAAGGGGAGAATATAGCGGAGAGAGTAGTATGGAGGGAGTGATGGTTTACCACAAAGAAAGAGAGAGTGACTCTCACTTTCTTCAATTACTTGAATGTGATTGAAGATGTGAGAGAGAATGCCGTCAGAGAGGTCGAGGAGGGTAGGGCCCTTTGGTGATGATGATCCAGTAGCAGAGGAGAAAGGGTTGGTTGACTTATCATGGCTGTCAAGGATGGCTGCTGTTCTTCTTGTGATTCTGCGGTTGATGTTGGTTTGAGGATTGGGGGGAGCTGCTGTTGCTGCAGCCTGCACCTGATGTGGAGCTGTGGTGGCGGGAGTTGGTCCAGGTCGGGAACTGGGTGATGGCTTTGACGTCTTTGCTTTGGCCTTGGATTTCTCCTGATCCTGTTGAAATAGCTTAGAAACTTCAAGTTCTTGCTGCTTTCTAGTGAGCGGCATTCCTTCCGTTGACGTTTAAAAGTTGCTCAAAACTTCAAAATGGTTCAACAGAAATTTGCAGGCATAGTCTGCTCTGTATGAACGATCAATCAAAGCAATCAGTTAGGGTATACTGTAACAGCTAGTTACAATCATTGCTTTGTACGCCAGCAACATCGCTATTTAAACTTCCTGGCAGCTGTCCAAAGAAGATGAGAGACGTCTTTCCAATTTATTTTTGAGAGAGGAGCATGCTATGATGGGCTGAATATCAAGGAGATGGGGAGTGAGCTGGTCTATACAAATAATCATAGGTTCCAAGTTGTATTATCATGAACACAACATAGTGATGATTAACAGATATAAATAAATCCATTAAACCTTAGACTGGATAGAAAATTTTCTTTCCCAAGTGATCATTGTCATCACACTACGACTTAAACATGTTAGAAGCATCTCTAGTTGACGCCTCCGCTGTGGAAACCGACGGCTTCTTCTTCAAAAGACTAGGAGAAATCATCTTCTCCCCTACCTCTGACCAATCTTTCCCCACCCGTTGCACCACCCTCGCCGTCGCCCCCCACTCCGGCATCATCTGCTTCTCAGACGCAGGCGGCCTCTACATCGTCTACACTCAAGACCTCCTCAAAAAACTTACCAAATGGGATGAGGACAACCCCCAACCTCCAACCCCCCCGGCATCAATCTGCAAATCGGTCCTTTCCCACACCAATGCCACCATTCACCTCTCTCCAGATGAGTCACAACTCGCTGTCATTGACAATCACAACAACACCGTCTCCTTCTACTCCTTGCCTTCTCTCATCCATGGCAATCCCATCAAGGCATGTATATCATCACACACCTTGCCCACCCATACCACTCAGCTAGCTTGGTCCCCCGTCTCTATGGGCACATATGCTCTGCTGACCCACGATGGACAGGTGTACATCGGCTATACTAATACTGAGGGAAGAGGAGAAGGAAAGGCAGGACTGTCAGTGTATACTGATATAGAAGCAGCCACTTGCATAGCATTCAACCCAAATAGTAATAGTGAGAATGATGTTATATTAGCAGTAGGACATAATGATGTTGTATCATTTTACAAAATAGAAGAAGATAATAATAATAAAACAAGGGAAGCAGTGTCACAGATCAAGCTGTCATCACAAGAAGTACAAGAGGACAACCAGCACCTAGCTATAGAGAGCATGCAATGGCTGGATGGTAGTCATATCTTGATAGGATGTGCTTTGCTGTTTGATGGTAATGTAGAACCTGTTGCTCCAGAAGGTGTTTTATCTTGGAATCCAGGAAAGACCATTCCTTCATCTTCTGAAGATGATGACATCAAGTATGTAGAGTTCTTTGCCAGCAATATAGTCCCTCCCACTTCAGATAATCAAAATAATATTAACTCTACATCATCATCATCATCAGCAACAGCAGCAGCTCCGTATCTACAATCAACGTCTCTTCCACAATGGTCTTGTGTGGTGTATAGCAACAGACAAGCAGCTGATGATCACATTAAGGTAGCTAAGTATCACCATAATGATAATACTAGTGATAATGATGTAGTGGCAGTAGATATTACTGATGATAGGCTCGCGATTAGAATACCCAACGCACCTGATGATGAAGATAATTACGTAATAGGGCTGGGTATTGATTGTACTAGTGTAGAATGGCCAGTAGTGGAACATCCTACTGACCAGACTGCTCCTGATTTACCTCCTCAGCCGGTGTTGTTTGTGGCTACGAGTGATGGCGTGTTGAGGGCATATACATTTGGGTGTGTGGACGGTAAGGATGGTGGTGATGGTTGTGTTGGTGCCAGGAAGGAACTAAGGATGTTGGAAGAAGAGGAGGAGGAAGAGGAAGTAGAGGATAAGGCAGCAAAGACAGGACTTCCATCTGATAGTGAAGAATTCAGTGAAGAAGAAGAAGAAGAAGAGAAGGAAGTGCCTCCTGATCCTCCTTCTGTGAGCTTTGCACCACCTGCTGCAACAATAAAGCCACAGGCACTGCCTCCACAACAACCCATCTTCTCCTTCACTGCACCACCTCTACCACCCCCAGCAACACAAGCTCAAGTTGAGCCAAAGCAAGAAATAAAACCACAGACAACACCAATAAAAACAACAACAGAAGACAAGATCAAACTACCTCCATCACCAACCCTCCCCACTAGAGTAGACTTACCACTATCAAAACTCAGAGCCACTAGAGATTCCAAAGAAGCAGTAGAAATAGAGGCTGATTTCCTTAAAACTCTGCACACAACAAGAAAACTAGAAGCAGAGGTACACGATGCACTGGTTGCCACTTTAAATGGCCCTGGGACAGATATGGGAACGAGAGCCACCCATCATAGTGGTGTTCTGTCTCAACTGTCTTTCTTGAACAGCATTGATGCAGCATTGTTTTCGACCAATGACTTGAGAGGGAGGGTAATGAAACTCGTAACTGACATAAAGGATGCCCTCAGGAGGTGTGAAGCCATGCCTCTCTTCCAATCTGCTGCTTCAATCAGCGGTCTAGAGGAAGAAAGAGAGCAACACAGGGAACTGACGTTGAAGCAACCTCTAAATGCATCACTATCTGGGTTAAAAGATGCTATTAGATGTGAATTGGTGGCTTACAAAGCCAAGGTGACTGAACTTTCATCTTGCCTGGAATCTTTGGAAGCACATCAACATCAACGCAAGCAACAAATGATGACACAGGGTGGATCAACACTTCAACAGCAGCAACCATCTGGGCAGGCATTGTATACATCGGTTAATGCATTAGGAGCAGCAGTACAATCTACATTACATCATTTGACTGCATTAAGTGAAAAACTGGTGATCTCTGATAATATTGATGGCGATAATGTTGGTGATCGTCTCAGCGTTCCTCTCAGAACCATGGGCCTCCACTCTAATGAGAGAAAGAAATTATCACCCTCACCCTCTCCTCCTCCTCCTCAACAACAACAACAACCACAACAATTGTCATCTGCTCTACAATCCTTATCAGTGACGGATAGTGGTAGAAGAAATTGGCAATTAGTTAGAAAATCCCCAATGAGCAGGGACAATATTAATGTAGATCATCAACATTTGAGACCATCTGTCAGTCCTATGCATCAAACAAGAGCTGCTACCTCACCTCTACGTGACGGTGATGGTGGTGGTAGAGATGGTGATGTGTGGGAGGGAGGGGAGGGAGATGCATTGAGGAGACGTATCCTGGAGGCATGTCAACCGCTAGGTTTGATGCTCCCCTATTCTACTAATGCTAACATTAGTGTAAATGGAGTCCGGGTGACTTCAGTGGCATCAAAGAGTAGAGGTAGTGGTAGAGGAGGAGGTGGAACTGGAATTGGTGGAGGATGGAGTAGTAGAAGATTGTGGGTTGAAAAACTAGGTGGAGGAGACAAGGCGGTGGAGCCTGTAGAGTTGCCTGTTCCTAATACCAGAACAACAACAGCCGCGGTGGAGAGAAATGAAGAGGTCAAAAGTAGTAGAACTGCCCAAATGACTACTAGCAATGTAGCTGCAATGCAAGCACCACCAGTGCCAACAAGCAAGCCAAAAACACAAAAACCACCACAAGCTCAGCCCCCGATACCATCAATGGCACAAGTCAAGGCAGCTAGCAAGCTAATGGAGAAGGCAGGTGGTGCTGCTGCCCCCAAGCCACCATCAACAGTAGCAGCAGCCCCGTCACCACCCATACCATCAAATGCTGCAGCTCAAGCTGCTCAAGCCAGATTTGATGCATTCCAAAAGGACGTTTCCCCAACTGAAAAGAAATCAGGTGAGGCCAGCCAGGAAAAGAAAGAGTCAACCCAACAACCTCAACAACCTCTCTTCTCTTCAGCTCTTCCTTCCCCCACTAGTGGTGGATTTAACTTTTCTGGATTGGGCTTGGGTGGTACTGGCACTGTAAATGCATCAAAACCAAGTTCAGGGTTTGGCTTTGCTCTAGCACCTAGTAGTAGTAGCAGTAGTACAACAACAACCAAGCAAGGAGTGTTTGCCTCGGCTGCTCCTGTCTTTGGTACCAGCTCTGCTGCTGCCTTTGGTGCCAATGCATCTACATTTGGTAGCTCTGCTCCTGTCTTTGGTGCCAGCTCAGCATCTGTCTTTGGTGCTCCTACTACTTCCAGTACAGGATCACCATTTGGACAAGGAGCATCGCCTGTATCATCATTCTCATCACCATTTGGCTCCGGTACTACATTTGGGAGTAGCCAGCCAGCTTCATCACCAGCATTTGGCTCAGCAACTGGTTTTGGCGCTCCTTCTACATTTGGAAGTAGCCAGCCAGCTTCATCACCAGCATTTGGCTCAGCAACTGGTTTTGGCGCTCCTTCTGCATTTGGAAGTAGCCAGCCAGCTTCATCACCAGCATTTGGCTCAGCAACTGGTTTTGGCGCTCCTTCTGCATTTGGAAGTAGCCAGCCAGCTTCATCACCAGCATTTGGCTCAAGTACTCCATTTGGTCAAGGGTCTACTACACCTGTTTTGGGTGCAACTACACCATTTGGACAGCAGCAGCAACAGACAGGGTCTGAATTTGGATCAGGTGGTGGTGGGTTTGGTCAAGCAGCTCCCTCCTCCTCTGCATTTGGAGGAGGTTCGTCACCCTTCGGACAAGCAGCAGCTCCTGGTGGTGGTGGGTTTGGTGCATTTGGTGGTGGTTCTAATGGAGGAGGAGGTGGGTTTGGAGGTATTAAACCAGCAGCAGGGACAGCTTCTAGTACTGGTGCAGGCAATGCATCGCTGTGGCAGCCAAGGAAGTAGAAAACCAAATGACGGGGGGAAGGGGCGGGTGGGGAGTATATATTGTTGTTTCAAAACGAGCCCGCAGTACAAAAAGACCAAAGTTAATGTAACATTAGACATGAAGCTAAAGTCTGAGATTGATCAGTTCACCACACTTAAAGTGGAGCTGCTCGATCAGGGCAACATTTTGCATCTCCAATTGAACCGGCCTAAGGCTTTCAATGCCCTCTCTGCCGAGATGATCACAGAGATTCACACCTTACTAGACATATGTGCGCATCCAACGTCCATGCTCGACCCACACTTCGACTTCAAACCCCGAGTCATTCTTCTGGCAGCTGCACCGCCTGCCTTCAGTGGAGGTGTAGACGTAAAAGCAGCTTTTGCAAATGTCGGGGGGCAATCTTGGGACTATAAAAACATGAGATCTCAACAACTATTATCCAGGCTCATCCATAAAATGAGAGATATTCCTCAACCAATAGTTGCCTGCATCCCAGGCCCTGCTCATGGTGCAGGATTATCCATTGCTCTGGCTTCAGATATTAGAGTGGCAAGCAAGACTGCTAGCTTGAGTGCTGCATTTGTCAAGCTAGGCCTCTCAGGTACTGACATGGGGACATCTTTCTTCCTCCCTAGACATGCAGGAATGGGCATAGCTGCTGAAATGTTGTTGACTGGCAGAACAATCAGCGCAGAGAGGGCCTACCAAGTGGGCCTGGTCAATACATTAGTATCGGATGAGGATGAGGATGAGGATGGGGGAGGAAGAGGAGGAGGAGGAGGTGCATTGATAAGGGCAGGTTTGGATTACTGTAGAGAAATGGTAAAATTATCACCTCAGGGGTTGATGTTGACAAAAGAGCAAATAAATAGCACAGCAGATGGTGGGTCGCTGAAGACTGCAATGGTGGGTGAGAATTCACATCAAATGTTTCTGGTGAACGAACCAGAGGCGACGAAACAGGCTGAGAAGTGGGCTAGTAGATTGCTGAAATCTAAATTATGATTTGTATTGTAATTGATGTACCTGTAGTGTAAGCAAGTGTGCCTTGCATTTTGAACAGGAAGAAAGGAGAAAGAGAAGGAGTGGGGGCTGCTGCTACCCAAGCGAAGTGAGAGGGGGCCCACATGGCCCTGGAGGCGCACTTTATGGCCTTCTCCTCTCTCTTACGAGCCGTGTCAGCACGATTACTTTATATAATGGCGGTGTGCCTGGTTGTGGACTATAGTATTAATGAATGTAGAATACGTAAAGTTTGCTTAAAGCGGACTAAATAAACGACTTAATAGGGCATTTCTATAAAAATAAAGCCAAAGGTAGGTGGATTAGATTAGCACTCCCTGTGAGGGAAGCATGGTGCATAATGAGCTCTTGGGTGTATCATATACAGTGGTAGCAACTTATATGCCTCATCCGGCATTGACCACAAAACCTCCTCCCCGCAGGATTTTTTTATTTCGAAATATTGACTCATCCCCAAACCCAATATCAACCCTGCAGACAAACCCAACCCATATTGTGAATTCACCACTTCTCGGTACCGTAGTGCTGTTAACCAGCAGGATAACCGCCCCCCATGTCTACCACACTGGGGACAATCCCCCATTACACTCACCGTCTCGACCAAGACCACCAACGCCGCCGCAGCCCCAGTGGCAGCAGCGATAGAGAACCCATGCCACGTTCAGACTCAGACAGCCTAGACTGTAGCAAAGAATCAAGTATCAATCACATCTCCAATATTAGTGCTATTCAGTCCCCTCGAAACAACGTCTCCTTTGAAGAGCAACAACAACGCCAACACCAGCAAACATACTATGCCGTTGACACAGTCTCCCAAGCAGCAGCCATTATCATGTCTCACTACAATGATCATTGCAACTCTTCAAAAACAACCAAAAACAACAACAGCGGCAGCTTCTTTAGCAACAACAAACAACAATCTGCCGCCAGCAGACTTCTTGCCCCTCCGTCTCAATCTGTTGACAATGACAGTGACAATGGTCACAACACCCACCAATCCTTCATCCACCAAGGCAACAGAGCCCAGCAATCTCCCCAATCAGTCAGGAGAAGCCTAGATATGCTGCTAGATGGTGCATCTTCAGTTTCCTCCTCATCGCAAGGACCAGGTTCCTCAGGGAGACCCAGTCTTGACGAATTACTAGGCAACTGGCCTCAACATCCTGCTCCTGCTACTACAACTGCTGCTACTACTGCTGCTACTGGTTTAAATCTTAATCAATCACACTTACCTGCTGTAACAGCAAAATCTGTAGGGGAGATGCTGCATCAAATAAATCTAGAAAATCATCAAGCTAACAACTTGTTTGGTGTTGATCCTCAAGATGGTGGTGGTAAGAGGAGGAGCAGTAGTAGAGGAAGTGATACTCAACCACAGCAATTGAAACATTTTCCAAGGAGGACACATTCATACCTGACAACAGATGATGGTTGGAATGATCCCCTTGCATGTCCATCCACCACTGCCACCATTACCAGCAGCAACATTGCCGCTACTAAGAGCAGTAGTACCGCTACTGGAGGAGCAGGTGCAGGAGTGTCAGCAAGGAGCAATACAAAAACAGCAGGTGTAGCGAGCTCTCTTGTAGACACCAGCTCTTTATTTAAAATCAATGCAGGGACAGGTGAAGAAGCAGGTGCAGGAGGAGGGAGATCTACTAAACTTCCAACCCTCACTACTCAAGGCAGTGCTGCATTAAACAATAACAATGGTACCATCGGTACCAATGAGCGTCTAACCCTTGCTGATTATTATAAATATATCAGAGATGGAGATGCAGATGATAAGGACAGTGATTATGTTGATCCAGCTATTCATGATACGTTTGGAGCACATGCAGGAAGAGAGGATTACCACTACTCTGCATTTGGTACTAATACTACTAGTAATAATAATAGTCGTGGATATGATGGTTTGTCTGCTGCTGCAGTAGTGTCGTGTGCGGCTGCAATGCCAGCACCAGGAGGGCAATGGCAGATGCCACCTTCTCCCAAACTCACTGCCTCCACTACTGCTGCTGTACCAGCACCAGGAGGAGAACGAGGAGGAAGGGGGTCATGTGCATCATCAGTACCGTCATCTGGTCACTCTACTCCTCTCTTGTCATCCTCACCTGGCTTGACTGGTACTAGTACCACTGATACATTGTCTAGATTGAGTGCAGGTGGTGGTGGTGGTGGTCAATCATCACAGCAATTCTCCCAGCCCAGTGTGACATTGAGAGGTGGTAATCTAACTTCTGTTCCTCCTCTTCATGTTCTGAGAGCAAGAAAACAGACCAGAGAGGCCTTGTTTAGAGCAGACAGTACTCCTACAGGCTCCCCAGCAACAACCACTATTGGATCAGCAGCACTACAACAGCAGGAGCAGCAGCAGCAACAAAGGTACACAGGCATCCATTCCCTCTATGCTTCCAAGTACACATCATCATCATCATCGTCATCGTATAAAAGTACTAGTAGTACCACCAATGGTAGTTATTATATCAGTGAAGCTAAAAAGGTACTGGGACAGGCCATGCAATCCCTTCCTTCTCACGAAGCTGGGGCAGCAAAAAGCGATGTCTCCCCCTCTGGTGCCATTGGCCCTTTGATCAGGTACCTCCATACAAATGCACAAAGTAATGCTAGTACTGCAGTAATAGCTCCCACTGTGCACACCTTGACCTTGCTGGTGAGCAATGCACCAAATAGAGAGGTGGTGGTGGGACTGCAAGGTCTGCATGCACTGCTGGCGGTGCTCAGGTCTCCCCAGCAACAGAAGAAGGAGGGGATTGCTGTGAGAGAGGATGTGATGCAGTTGTTGTGGGACCTGGATGGGGTAGAGAGAAAAGCACCGTTGCAGGCTGGAAAGGATGTGCTGCCCCTGCTGGGTGTGCTAAGAGATACCTTGAGTCCTGTGACGGCTCACCAGGCGTTGCATTTCTTGAGTGTCTGTCTCTGTTGTGAGAAGAAGACTGCTCATCAGGAAGTTGAAGAGGAGGATGAGGATAGTAACAATGAAGTCCAAGAACAGGAGGAAGAAGAAGACTATGATGAATGTTTGTTAATGCGCACTGCAGCCGACCAGTTGGTGAGAGAGATTGTAGCCCATAAACATCGTCTGCAAGATGCAGCTCAATATGCTCTGGGCTCCCTCCTCGCCAAGCTGCTTGGTGACAGGTCCCTCGTATCACTAGATTTAGTCAACATCCACATCAAAGCTCTACTGTTAGAACTAAAGAGATGCAGTATTGTGAGTGGGATCAGCGGAGAAGAAATGGAACGCAATGATGCCAGCTCTCAAGGTCAACTGCTGCTCACCGTGCTCAGCGTCATGGCCAGCAATGGCCGTCTCCGTGCTGCATTGACTGAAGGTCATGCGAGGAGAGTGGTGGCTGCGTTTGGACAGAGAGCTACAGTGGAGGGACTGAAGACTAGGGCTATGAGCCTGGCCAAGGTGTTGCACAAGGAGGAGATGATGCATGCCAGTGATGTGTGGTATTTTGGGTAGCGAGAGAGAGAGAGATTTGTAGGTATAAACCAACAGTCATAGAGATAGGAGATATTGTTTTTCAACAACATATACGTACATACACTACACAGATTTTTGTTTTAAATTTTGATGATGTGGTACCTGATTGATATCTGCTAGTTTTGTTGTTGTTTTCTAAACGTAGAAACACGTGCCATTGGCTGTGTCAACTGAATTTTGTGTTATTCTTTGTTTCATTGAGATGATGATGCCTGATGCATCTCTCTCCAAATAAAAAAAAATGTAGATGATTGATCGGATCCTAATTTTTGCCCCCACCCCACATGTTTTCATTTGGGTGGGTTTTTATACATGACAATGATGAATATGCGTCCGGTAGATTAAGTATTATTTCCTTCTTTGTGATAAGCCACCAACCTGGTAAGTGTGTTTTTAATGTGTTTAAAAGGTATGGTGATAAAAGTATGTAAAAGTAAAAAAGAAACATTTGAACATGTTGTGTATATGAAGCAGAATAGAAGTTCTTATTACAATTGCAGAACTGCAGACACAAGGGAGAGGGGGAGAGAGAGAAACAGGTTGCACAACACACATACAAAGAGCAGCGCCAATTTGCACCATATCTCTGTTTTAGCTCTCGCTCTGTTACTTCTCTCTCTTCTCTAAGAATGCTTTCCATCATGGTATCATCATCATATTATTATTACTATTGTTGCTATTTGCATGGTGTCCTAGTCTTCACATTTCTGTGACAACAAGAAACACATCACCTATTCTTATTCTATTTCTCTATGGAAACGTGGTATTAGCAGTGACTGATCTCGTCCTGATAGATCTCTTTCCCACCTCGTCATCAGACGCAGGCAGCAACAATGTCTTTAACACTGCCTTTCTATTTCTACGCAGAGTACGATCAGGATGAACCACACCATACCCACCTTCCAGCAGCTTGGGTTGCCATCTGCTCTTATCATCATCGTGGCCTAGTTGACCGCAGTCACCACGACCCCAAAGGTAGAGCCTGCCATCTGCTGCTACTGCTGCATTGTGCCAGTCTCCTGCTGTAATGCATACTATGCGTGGAATTATAGTAGGAATAGGAGTGGTGGTAGTAGTAGATTTGCTACTACCACCACCAAGAATGGTACTGCCACTGTTACTACCTCCACTAAACACCTTGATAGAGGTGAATCTATTTCTATCCTTTCTATCTCCTACTCCCAACTGACCATAGGAATTATCTCCACTGGCCCTAACCTGGACTCTTCCTCCCTTTTGAACCAACACCAAGGTGTGCATGGCCCCACATTGCACCTGCATGCACCTCACTAGGGCGCCTCCAGTCTCTGTGGGATCATTTTCCAAGGCCAGTGGGACCTCTGTGGGGATCATTCTGTCGAGGGTGTCTCCCAGCCCCAGCTGACCATGGTTGTTGGAGCCAAAAGCCAGCAAGGTGCCACCGACCGTGACAGCCATTGAGTGATCGCCGCCCGCAGCAATGGCGGTGACGCGGGCAGGTGGCTTGAGTTTGATGGGGTCCAGGCTTTGGATGGCCTGGGGGAAGGGGATGGCTATGGGTTGGGGATTGGGGCCCTGCATGAGAGCAACCAGCTGCTGGTGGCCCAGCTGGCCATGCTTGGCGTCGCCCCAGGTGAAGATTTTACCGTCTGCAGCGAGGGCAAGACTGTGTGCTTTACCGGCTGCGGCACTGACAATGCGTTCTCCTCTGATGGCTTCCACCAAGGTGAGGACGCCTTCATCGTGGAAGTGGCCGTGGCCGAGCTGACCGTGGCGCCCCCTACCGCAGCTCCACAGTTGGCCAATCTCACTGATTGCCAGCGTGTGGTTGGCACCAGCGCAAACGCTGACAATTCTAGTTCTGTAGAGACTTGTGATCATTTTTGGTACTGGGAGCTCTATGGGAGTCCACCCTCCATGACCCAGCTCCCCACTGGAAGCCAGTCCCCATGTGTATAGCTCCCCTCTTCGACTAATCGAGGCAGTGTGGCTGCTGCCTGCAGAGACCACTGCTAGTTGAATATCATCTGGGACACCTCTATACAGCTGCACTGGTCTATCACGTTCTACAGTGTCTACTCTAGCTGGTGCTTGTCTATTGGAATAGTCTCCCATGCCCAGCTGACCATGGAATCCTCTGCCAGCCGTGAATAATGAATACTCTGGATGGTCGGGTTGGTTGGGACGGGTGAGGAGAGCTACAGTGTGGTAGGTACCTAGAGCGACAGCAGTGCCCTGGGCAGCTGCGTTAGATTGTCCGTTCACAAAGTTGAGGAGGGTGACGTAGGATTCACCACGGCGGACATCTGGACGGAGGCCCTTGGCTCTGGGGATTTCTCTGAGGAAGTGATGTGCTACGCGTTCCGTGATGCCAGACTTGATAAAGTAGGAGGAGGTTGCTTCTAAGGCGCCTAATTCCATAGGACCGCAGTAGCCTAGGACTTGTTCTAGTATCTGCATGTAGAAAGAGGGAAAGAGAGAGGAAAAGGCAGAGAGGGAGGGGAGAGATGGTGAGGACGGTTGAGTCAAAGACAAGGACATGCAAGTTTAACAATCAAGTATAGTGGGATAGAGATCGGATTCAGCGCGTAGTTTCATAACCTAGAGATGATGTAGTATGCATCTGGGGGCTGCTGAACCTGCGATCGAAGCCCTGGAGATCTCATGAGCAAGTAAACAACCATACCTCTCTTGGTACAGTTCCAAGGTGTCCAGTAAGCTTAGGCTTCTTTCCACTGTAGCCTCTTTGCCTAATGTGCCGCAGAGTATCACCACGAGCTACTCTAGAAGCCATACGTGGAGCTTTTCTTGGAGCAAAGTAGTTATGGAGAGTTGGAGATGTGAGGCAAGCATGCTGGCCACCAGAATCCTCGCCTTCTACGCCATCATTATCTGTCGAATGCCTTTTTAGCAACCGTCTGCTCTTACGAGTGCCGTTTCCACCATTATAAGAACCACCAGGTGACTCGGGTTCCATTATTAATTTATTAGTTCCCTTCTAAACTGCCTTCTCAACTACCGAGTTGGTAAAATGTCGAATATAAGCTTTAATATATGTGACGAAGTTTGTCGGTTGTAACGGCGGTGTTGGGCCTCGTAACCTATGATGGGTAGTCGAAACAACAACCAAAGAAAGGGAGAGCCATCGAGGAGAGAAAGAGAGCAGCCACCATGCAGAGCTCCCCTTGGTCTCCTACTGACAACTTCTACTCCTACTTACACACATGGACATACATAAATATATACACATCATCTGACATTGTAGCATTAGGAGATAGATCATCTCCTAGAACCTATATGTATCCCACCTCACACATCTCTCTCTCTTCCCACCTACTTCTTCTCAACCACCACCCCTCCCTCTTCCTCCATCCTCTCACACTCATCCTCCAACTCCTTCTCCCCTTTTCTACCCTTCTCCTCCTCCTTACATTCATCTGGGTATAATGTCTTCATATTAACAGCCTCGGGATCATCTCTATCAAACTCAGGGTCAAGGTCAACGACAACATGGGGACCTGGCTGTCTTTGACTTGGCTCCCTATCTCTCCATACCTCCTCCATGGAGGTAGGCTGCATTGGCCTGTCAAATTCAACATCTAAATCAACTGGGCGGGAAAGAGGTTGATCATGGTGTTTCTTGATTTTCTCTTCGACATCGTGTTCGTGTTCTATGGTGTCCTTGCTCAAACAATCGCCGGTGAACTTGTCGCATTCCATTGCGTCGGGTGGGTTGGGGGGCTGCAAAATAGGGAAAGAGAGGGAGTGTGAGAGAAATGGTTGGACGAGGTATGTTTGAGGCTACGTGCGATTGAAAACATACCATGGGGTTCAAAGCCTCTCCATAATGACGAGTTGGAGGGAAACCCAACATTGATTGTTGTAATGGTGCGCATTTCTGTGCTGAGAGCGCAGCAAGAGCTTGAACCGGCTTCAGTCGATGCATTTTGACTTTGAAGTGGTATTATATGCGATAATTGTTTCGGTTTGGGGTTCTACACAGGCAAACCACTCCCCTCTCCATAAATATACACCAGCAAGGTGGCACCGGTCCTCAGGTTTCCTGCGGTCCTATCCTGCTGACATGGGCGTCTCTCTCTCACCTTTGGTTTACACCAATGGAATATTAGTGTATCAAAACTGTTTCAATATCCACACAAGCCTACTCACACAAGCTCATCAGATCCTGAGAATGAATCAATCAAAATTGGTATGGTGGGAAAAAAAGGGAAAATCTCAATCCGATCAAAAAAATACAGCATCATACTCATATCATGAAATGCAACAGCTCCAGTACTCCTGAAGAAGAAGTCGAAAAATCAAAATTGTCCTGCCTTGTTTATTCAATTTACTCTCTAATCCATCAGAATGACATGAAGCATCTTCAACGCCGCAGCAACAGCTACCTTCTTCGCCCACCTTGTGTTATTCCCACCACCACTACCACCATTATAATATGGTGAAGCCAATGAACCTGTTCTTCCCTGTCTACCATCAATCCCATAATACCTCCTCCTCTTCTTACTTTTATTCTTCAACTGCGCATACACCTTGTCCAGTCCATCATCACTGGATACTGATGCCACGTCATCATCCTCCCCGCTCATCATCATGGTGGCAAGAGATGCAACTGATCTAGGACTGCCTGATGCCGATGATGAGGGTTCACCACTACCACTACTATGATGATGATGTTGATTGGCTCTAGTATCAGCAAATTGTCTTAACGCCGCATCATATTTCTGTACGTAGGGCCACAATGCCTTGGGTACCGCCATCTTGGCAAGACCGGCTCTCACTGAACTATCCTCGAAATATATACTCAACAACTCAGTACCCATTCTAGTATTAGTATTATCATCTAGTGTGATTGTTCTAATGACACATCCAGACACATATTCCTTGACATCAACAACTCTCAATGAAGGATCAGTAGATAGAGATGGGACGGTGCATGCTGTGGAGATGGCATAACATCCTCCGTCACAGGGGCGGTGCCATACTCTACGGGCATATACATATTGTCTGGCTGCCATTGGTCTTGGGAACTTGGATACATACTTGTGTAGACACCATTCACTATGTTTACTCAACCTCCTGTTATTACTGTTGGTATTAGTGTTGGAGGGAGGAGATGCATCTGATGATGATGAACCATCACTTTCATTCTCAGTCTCAAACACAGGATGCAACCTATCAATGGACAAAGCACACTCATCCCAAACCAATCTAGCATTATCATCGAGATGGAATGGTCTCAAATCTCTGGGTGATACATCCAAAAAGGTGGCACTGGTTTTGTAGACATAGAGGCCCCTACGGAGAGGAAGGCGCCAGGCACGGTACACCAGTCCTCCTTCTGCATGACTCACTATTGGCTCCCATTCAGGAGTCCCACATCCCCCACTGATATTACTATGAAGCCATACTTCTGGATGATCAGTAACTCCTAATAATGTACTTGAGGATGACGAGGAGGAGGAGGAGGAGGAGGAGGACTTTCCTGTAGTATCTAGGGAAGATTGAACAGGTGACGGTAGATTGATATCTCTGACAGCTGTCATACATGCCTTCTCTCCAATTAATGCCCCAAATGCTAGTAGGTGTTCATCAGTCACAATATCTCTTACTGATTGAGGGCAATCACCATCTAGACCAATTGAAGCTACTGCAGATTGACCTGCATCATCATTATTAGTCGTTGTTGTTGATCCTTGGCCCTTACCACTACTATTATTATTGCTGTTGGTTATGGATATGTGGCCTGGGTAAGGGGTGGTGGATGAATGCAATGAACATGATGATAATTGCAATCGAGCAGCACAAGCTACATTCTCTAATGCATCTCTCCTAGTAGGGTGCGCTGAGATACCCCCATGTGTATAATGTCTGCACTGTTGGGTTAATGGCGATGATAATGATGGTACTGAGGAGGAAGGGCCAGAGGAGGAGGAGGAGGAGGAGGAGGAGGAGGAGGAGGAGGGATTGCGTTTTTCGACTGGCGGTGATACTGGTGGCGTGTCAGTGCTGTCACTGGTAATACTGCTAGCAGCAGGCCATAGTGGTCGTAATAGGCTGTCTCTCATTTTATACCCAGCCCACTCTGTCCATGACAGGTTTTTGTCTATTGCCAATTGATCCTCGCCACCACTTGTACAATTGAGAGGAGGAGAAGAGGCATGTTGCTTTTGTTGTTGTTGTAATGTTGTGAATGTCAATTTTCTGCTTCTGCTTCTTCTTCTATTGCTGCCATTGTTAGTGTTCTTTTTAAAGGTTGTAGCTGAGAGCTTATGACTGGTGAGGCCTTCACGAGCTGCAGCAGCAACCGCCTGTGGTGATGACAACGTTGAATCAACAGAGGAAGTATCAGAACCACTGGTATCTTGGTACATGAGCATTTGGGCCTTTTTCTGAGCACTCAGAAAGGCATTCTGCCAGGCACACCAGCGACGGAGGAAGGAGATGCCGAGGACTTTGAGTCGAAGGGCGGCGCGACCTCTGCTGTCCAACAAAAAGCTGACGGTGAAGATGGCGAGCAGAAGGAGGGACAGGGCCTGGACAGGGTTGTTTGCCTGCAGTGGAAGTGTCGATATGGTCAATTGGTTGGATATAGGCGATTGTGTGTGGAGAAAAGTGAAAGCCTTGATAAATGTGAAAGAACTTACCGACAAGTGGAGGCAAAATGCCACAATGTCCCCCAGTGACTCAATAGTCCAAGTTGCAAAGTATCTGCAGTAGATGTAAATGGTTTGTTAGATCGTATGAATTCTCCTTATTGTCAAAGTATCGCCTGTTGCGGTAACTTCGAAAGGATTTTAATCACTTTTGGGGGTCCCTGTCGACTTACTTGGCCACCATTAGGACGTAGTAGACTATGTAGCCGCCAAATAATATGCCTCCTAGAGTGGGATAGACGCCTGCATTTACCCGTTCTGGCACCATGGCCTTCCTTTATCCCGATATGGGATGCAAACGAAATAATCGACTACTACTCTACTCTAGATAAAAAATAGCATTGCAACTACCTATAATTAACGACCCTACTTGTGAAAAAATTGTATTTAGTCCCTCTGGTGCTCTCGAAACTGCCCCTATCAAGCAAAATCCTCCTTGTCAAATACTCATCCGATCCAATGACTTCTTCGAACGCTCCTGTGACTAAGACTGAAGATTTTAAATCATCAAGATACTTTATCATAATTCTATCTCTCTCTATATATATACATGCACATACCTGTATATCCCTATTCAATCTTCACAACAATAACTCAGCTATCTGCACAGCATTCAAAGCAGCTCCCTTTTTAATCTGATCTCCACACACGAATATATCCAGCCCCTTGGCATCATCCCTACTGATATCCCTCCTCACCCTCCCCACATACACATCATCCTTGGTAGATGCATCTAATGGCGTTGGGAACCTGTTATTAGCTCTATCATTAATAATAGACACACCAGGAGCTTTAGACAGCAACTCCACCGCTGTGTCTTCCGTCATCTCCCCCACAAACTCCAGGTTGATCGACTCGGCATGTGCGCGCATGACTGGTACTCTGATGCATGTTGCAGTCACCTTAACATCATTATCTTTCCATATCTTCCTGGTTTCCTTGACCATCTTCAGTTCTTCCTCATTGTAGCCGCTGTCAGTCATGGGAGAGTTGTGAGAAAAGAGGTTGAAGGCATACTGAAACGGGAAGATGTTGGTGGTGATTGGTTTTCCATCTAGAGCTTCTCTTGTCTGTAACTCTAGCTCCTCCATAGCAGTTTGGCCTGCCCCTGAAGCTGCTTGGTAGGTGGATACTACCATGCGTTTTACCTTGACTGCACGGTGGAGGGGGGTGACTGCCATCAAGGCGATGATGGTGGAGCAGTTGGGGTTGGCAATGATGCCACCTTTGCCTGCCTTCATTCCCTTCATGGCATCTGGGTTGACCTCTGGGATGACGAGGGGGACGCCATCTGTCATACGGAAAGCACTGCTGTTGTCGACTACGGTGCAACCGGCTGCGGAAGCAACTGGGGCGAGTTTTTTGCTGATGGAGCCGCCTGCTGAGAATAATGCAATGTCGACACCGGCGAAACTGTTCCCTGTGAGCTCTTCTACGGTGTACTCTTGGCCTTCAAAGGTGTATTTACGGCCTGCTGATCTAGAAGAAGCCAACATCTTGATGTCGCTGTATGGAAAGTTTCTCTCGTGAAGGACCTGAACGAAGAAAAGATATATGGGAGGGAGTCGGGTGGGCGTCAAATGGGAGCAAATATGGGAATTGGGTCTTCGTTGTCGGAATTGATGGTTATAGTGAGTCATTTCATGGCTACTGGTCGCTCTAAAAGTCCAATAATGGCCAGAATACACCCACTGAGAGTGTTGATAGCATGCATCACCTTACCTTGAGAAACTCTTGACCAACGGCACCAGTGACGCCTACGATTGCAATCTTTGGTCCATCTGCAGTCTTTGATGCCTTGACAACATGACGGATGCTTTTACGGGAGGCTGATCTCCCATCACTTTGACGAAGAAATGTTGCTCCTTTCTGCAATGCCTGCATTATGGACACACTGATGCTCCACAAACCCCCTTAACAATTGCCTGATCCAGTTCAAAATTGCATCCTACCGCAATTCCCTTCATATTTCAAGCCATCAGCTCTCCGCCGGCTCCAAATTGGGCATTCTTCCCATCTCTCACACTTTCATCCAACTTTTTATACCAACAGCTGCATTACCCCAAGTCACTCTCTGTATCTTCACTTTACACCCAAGTATCATTCATATCATCAAGCAATCCACCACCACCATCCTCCTCCTCCACATCATTACCAGCAACATTCTTCCTCTCCTCCGCCTGCACCTCCTCCACATCACTACTCATCAACAACAAATCATTCAAATTCTCATACTCTTTTATCTCCTCTACACTAGTAGGTACAGCCCCCAACAACAACGCTACCATTCTATCCGCTTTGACCAGCCCATCATCTCTAATATCGTCACCCTCTTCTTCTGGATACACATTGGTACTGGGCTCCAGGAAATCAGGAGCTACATCAAACCCTGCTTCTCTGGCCCAGACAGCTTCAGCCCGCATTTTATCGTCCTCAGTCCACAGCTCCTCTTGACTACCCAGCAGAGCACCACTATCACCATCAGCGTTACCACCATTAGATGATGATATGGATAAAACTCTGGTGAACGGATTCTCTTCCTGTATCCACCCATCAGTCACAACAGACACAGGCTGATCTTGAAACTCATTCTCTCCAGGATCCAGTGCATGCAGAGCCCTCTCAGTGGGAATCCCTCCAGCAGACCAATCCAAGTCATAGAAATCATACGCCTCCATAGCTCTATCCTCTTCATACCTCTCAGCAGCCAAGTTGACCCACTCATCCACTGATGCCCACTCTTCCAGTACATCTTCTTTATGTTTCTGTAATACATGCATTGCTTTGATCCAGCTAGGGTACATGGGGTCCCATTCTGGTCCTTCATCTTCTAAGAAATCCATATCAAACTCTAAATCTGCAGCTGCGTCCTCTATTGACCCTGATATGCTAGACATACTGCCACCACCTTCAACATCTTGTTGTTGCTGACTAAACCTGTCCCTTCTCTCTTGCTGTAGGTAGTACTTTTCAACATCAAAGTTCTCTATGGCCTTGGCAAGAGCGTTGCCTGTAGCATACCTATTGGGAGACTTGGCCAGGAATTCATGGAGATGGGCAATAGCTTCATCCTCTCCTTTTTCCCATCTGTACATTGTCCTTATTTCTTCATGTACCGATACATTCAAGGGATCTCTGACATCGTCCATGTAACCCATGCCACCACCTCCCATACCACCACCACCACCACTACTCCAGCTGCCTTTGAGTGCATCCATACCAGATCTTCTCTTATTCATATCAGTCTTTCTGAATGTACTCACTCTACCTGAACTTTCCTCCTGTTGGAGGTTTATTGGTTCAGCAGTCAAGCTGCCGAATACCTCATCTATAGAGCCTAGTACACTACTCCCAATGCTACCACTATTTCCACTGGATTCTTTCCTTCCTCCTAGTGTTCTATCTACATCTTCTATTGTTTCATCTGTGTGTATATTTCGAGGAGAATATATATGGATAAGTGAATGACTAAGTTAATGAAGAGGGAGATGTCCACACTTTGCTACAAGGCAATGAGATGTAGATGCTTTTTTGTTTTGAAGAAAGAAAACAGCAATCATAGCCAAGAGAAGGGTAGCAATGAGAGGTGGATACACACCAGTATAGAACACCATGTATATATCAAAACGATATAAAGATATTCATGGAATGTATCTTTGCTTTCCCAGTGTTGTAACGGCTGTAACAGAGGAGTAAGGAGCTCTGTGGAGCCTGACTAACAGTGGGGTTCATTTTTATACGCCGTTCTTCATTGTTTTGACTGGTTTTTTCCTTTTCTTTTGGAAAACGTACCTTGAAATATATCTGTACCTTTATCTACAACTGGCATTTGTTCAGCTATTGATCTGACATCTTTCTTGTCAAATAAACTGCCAGATAAGCCGCCGTCTTTTCGTCGTCTGTTCCCGGGTTCTGATGCCTGGCTGCGAACGAGCGTCCTTGATAGCCTAGAGAGTGGGAGGCGATTGGGAGGTCTGTAAAAGGGGATGGAAGGGTGGGTTATATATGCAATATGCTATGGTGTGCATGTGGGTGCAATGGTGCGTTGTCTCGGGAATAGTGACAAAGAAGACAATGCATCCATTTTTTTGAACTGACCTGAACGAGCCTAGATTGGATCCAGTCAACCTACACCTAATGCCAAGTCTATTTTGATGCATTGTGTCTCTATACTAGGGGTAATGCTCCACTTTTATCTAATTTTTGCTTGAAATTATATGATTTCGAATCGGAGATGGCACACTAACTTTATTTTATAGTCTTTATACATACATTGTGGTGAGTTAGCTATATGTTAGAGATGCAACAAGTGATTTGATCAGTCATCAAGCGATCACATTATATATGCGCCACATCAAATGCCACCGACCGTCTGCTTGGCAGCTCGCCCGACTGGGCTTCTGTGCACCACTCTTGGCAATCATACCTCCATATAACCAGCAACCCTACAACGAAATAGTATTTACAAAAAAAAAACTAATAATAATTCACACAAGCCTAGCCATCATCTATTCTATTCTATCTTAGTTTGTTGTTTAAGTTTCGCTACAGGGATTGTAACATTAGGCAGTCCAGATATATCTTTTCTCCCAATACCACTCAACCAACCTGCTAGAGCAACTGCACCCAATGTAGCTCCCAAGCTCAATGAAGATGACAGCTTCCCAGTAGTTGCCCCGAGCACTAGTCCTCCAGTCGACCCAGCTGCAAGGATATTTCTCCAATCTTCTTTTCCTCTGACACTTCCCAACACACATTTTGTGCTTGTATAAGTGAGACCTAATACACCCAATGCTAGGCCATATCTATTCATCATTCCTCCTGTTCTTTTTAATGCAGGCCATGATTGATCTCTGAGGACCTTTGGGACGTCTGACCAGTTGGAAACAATGCCTCCGTAGACTGCTCCTGATAAGTAACCTCCAAATGTGCTCAAGCCGACCAGCGTCTTGCAATCGAAATCGCTCTCTGTCATGGTAAGAATGTGTAGAGTTGAGCTCTTTAAGTCGTAATAATAGGATAATGAATGTATTGTAAGGTTTTGCAGCGTTGTGCGAGGTATATCTGGTTAATTTGTAGGTTTCTCGATGGGAATTGATGGGTAAGCACTGCAACCAGATGCGATGTGTATCCCTCAAAAGCAACGTCAAAGTCTTCTATGGAAAGGTGTACTATTGATTGAAAGATTGCATGCAAGTGGGTCCTCCCTCAAGGTTTTAAGCCCTCGCCCCGGATCCGCTCTCGTTTCCGAGCAGATTCAGGCAACTACACGAAATCGCTCTTGAAGGGCAGGATATACACTGTATCTGACATTTCGAATTACAAGTTTCAAATTAGGCGTACTTCTAAGCAAAGACTTTGCTACATCCACTGCCAATCAAGTTGAAAGCTGAGAGTTTCCTTTGGCAATTATTTAACGCCTTTGTGAAGTACATACATTATTTCGCAATCATATAGCCTTATATCTGGGATACGAGACTTTTCATCTACAGATCACCACAAAACTTAGCAATCAGCAGACCAAGGATGGAAGAAGGCAAGAAGCAGGTGGCATACTTCTATGATGAGGAGGTGAGTTACTTTATATTCATTGCAACAGACGTAACTACATTTTCTTAGTAGGATTGGTGCATCGAAACCCTATGAAACCGAGGGTCAAGTGATTTCAGTCATCACACCTCTCTCCCGTCCGCCGCCTCCCCTATCTCTCGAGGCAGAGCAACCACCTCTCCACAATCGTTTCTCTCATTCTTGCTCAACTCATCTCTTCCCCCCTTTTACTCCTCCCCCACCAACCCCGCAATAACATACAACATACAGATGACCAATTACAACTATGGTGGTGGTAATCCAATGAGACCTCATCGTGTCCGTCTCACCACCAACCTGGTCAATGGCTACAAATTGACTGACAAGATGAGGATCATGCGCCCCAGAGCACGCACTCGTGAAGAAATACTCCAATTCCATGCAGACGACTATGTAGACTTCCTAGCTAGTGTCAGCCCAGACAACCAAGAAGAATTTTCCATGCAAATGCGCCGTTTCAACCTTGGTGCAGTTGGTGAAGCAGATTGCCCCGTCTTTGATGGCATGTTTGAGTACTTTCAAATCTACACTGGAGGCAGCGTTGGGGGTGCCAGTTTAATCAACGAAGGTGAAGCTGATATTGTAATGAACTGGAGCGGTGGTATGCATCATGCTAAGAAGGGTGAAGCTTCAGGCTTCTGCTACATTAACGATATCGTTCTTGGTATCCTGGAACTATTAAAATCCCACCAGCGTGTGTTGTATGTAGACATCGACATCCACCATGGTGACGGTGTTGAAGAAGCATTCTATTGCACAGATCGTGTCATGACTGTCTCCTTTCACAAATATGGAGACTTCTTCCCTGGTACTGGCGCAGTAGGTGACGTGGGCCATGCCAATGGAAAGTTGTATTCGGTGAATGTGCCTCTTGGTGATGGAATGGATGACGAATCTTATAAAATGATGTTTGAGCCCATCATGGCTAAAGTGATGGAAATGTACCAACCGGGGGCTGTAGTTATCTGTGGTGGAGCTGATTCTCTGTCTGGAGATAAGTTGGGATGCTTTAACCTGTCGTTACAAGGCCATTCCAACTGTATTGAGTTTTTAGCTAAATACAACATCCCCATGCTTGTGTTGGGTGGAGGTGGGTATACAATGAGGAATGTGAGTAGGTGTTGGTGTTATGAAACTGGCAAACTACTGGGTATTGACCTGCCAGATGATATTCCTCCAGAGGCATATTCTGAATATGATTACTACATGGACACACACTGTCTGAGGATAGAGGTGTCAAATATGAAGAATGCTAATAGTAAAGAGCAGCTGGAGAAGGTCAGAACTGAAATCTTGGAAAACTTGTCAAAGTTACCACCTGCACCTAATGGAGCGATGGCTGCTGTGGCTCCCAAGGCCGAGAGGGAGGAGCTGCCAGAGGAGGATATGGATGAGAGGGGTGGTGGACAGGCCTATGCAGACAGACGTGTGAAGAAGGAGACTGATTATGCTTCTGACGATGAGGATGTTGGGGCTGCAAAGGAAGGTGGTATGGGTGGGGTTGAAGAGAAGAGTGAAGGAGAACAGGTGGCAGCAGTAGGTGGTGGTGATGGGCCGGTAAAGATGGAGACTGATGGAGATGATGCCAAGGCTAATGGATCACCAGCTCAAGGTGCAGCACGAAAGGAGGGAGATGAGGCTTTCTTAAATGGAGCTACCGCTCCTGTAGCTGAGACAAGAGATGCACCTGCATCATAGAGTTGGTGTATGTAAACATGTATGTATGTACAGCTGTATTGACTTTGTCTTTCATATCTTACATAATTGGAAGGAGGAAAACTTTGTCTTTTATACCTTGCCCTACATTTCATCTCGTTCCTTTTCTTTTTCCCTTGCTTCAATTCGCCCTTTTCTTCCCAACCGTTAATACACCATTCAAGAAAGAATATACCCACACACATACATACACTTCTACTTAACCATCCTTCCTTGTCTTATAGCTTTAATTGCCATGAATGCAGTCGCTGCACTCAAACTAAACCAGGTAGCTGCATAATTCATGTGCCCCTGAGGAGTGGTCCCAAATTCCAGGACATCCCCAACATTCCTTGCAATAGGATACACAATGGCATCCTGTGGCAGCACCCTCCTTCCCCCTAGTACATCCATTGTTGATGGTTTTTTACTATTAATCTTCTTCTTTGTTTGCATATTCTCTTCATCATCTTTATCATCATCATCACTGTTGACAATCTCTATCAGAGGTGTGTCGGTGGGCAGTTGTAAGTGAGAAGCTACCTCCTGTGGATGGATATAATACCAGTTACCTTTAGTAGGTTCGTTATCAGGAACAAACCTATTGGGGATCTCTCCAAACCTAACTACTCCATATATTTGTACTGATGTCCCTTTGGAGTGTCGTTGTCGTTGAGAGGTAGGGTCAGAAGGACCTGATTTATTGATCTTCCAGGTATCAGGAACCCATCCTCGTAACACTAAATATGTTCTTTTATCTGCTGTTTTGAGAGGAGTGATGGCTAGGTAGCCTTTCTGAGTCACTCCAGCTATGGTTTTGGGCCTTGGCCCTACAAAAACTGTAGCTGCATCATCAAAGACGCCTTGCACTGTGACTGGGGTGCATTCTTTGAAAGATGGTGCTGCTGCTGATGATGATGATGATGGTATGGTGTTTTGTGTGGTGAGATGTGTCAAGTCTAGAGGGGCAAATTTAAGAGCTTTGCTGCGCTGTTTAATGATGTTTTCCTTCCATTCCTTTCTTTCAAGTTGCCAGTTTCCAAGGAAGGCGGCGACGACTGCAGGAAGGAGAAGCAGCGTTCCCGACCACCCGCCTGACATCATCTTTGGTTTGGGGTTTGAAGGATTTGGGGTTGCTATTGGGGCATTGGAAGCGAGGTATCTACTCAATATCATGACATCATATCGATAAGACGGTGTGGCCTTACTGAATTGCCTAAAAAGTGCTTGCATTGCGAATAAGAGGTGCAAGATCAGATCACTTGGCAACAAAAGTGTCAGATTGTGGTGTGATTGCTTCCACCTATAGGTATTGATACCTCTATCTCTTATAAGGGTGTATTGAATGAATCTAGTGGCATCAAGGCCACTTCAAGCCAAAAAAAAAAATGCATCCCCAGCAAGCTCAGACCTGCTTGTGGCTTGTCAGACGTGCTTTTCGCTTTCTTGCTATAACTCTAAGGAGAATTTCTTCTTATCAAACCCACAAAAACTTCGATCATTTGCTCGACATAAACTATAAACATTGTATGACTGATTCAGTGGTTTATCATCAAGTAAAACGAGCGAACACGGTATAATTACTCAGTCAGACCGAGCTAATTTAAATTAAAGAGGGTAGAATGGGGGGAATACGTCCTATTCTAGCTTTAATCGCAGTCCTGATGGTGGCAGTTCTACATACCATGGCATACACGCCAACTTTAGATGAACAGGCTCCCACACGACGTCAGCTAACGACGTCAAAGACGAAGAAGTCTCAACCAAAGGCCAAACCCTCCGTCTCCAAAAAGAACAACGAGAAAGATGACAAGAAACAATCAAAGTCTAGCCCAAAAAAAGCCTCCCCACCACCATCGGCTTCCAAACCCAAGAAGAAGAGGAAGAAGAACAAAACAAGACAAGCAAGCTGCAATTCCAGAGACATCCTTAAACTGACATGGACTCTCAACATGAAGACACAATTTGGCACTGACACATACACCGTCCCATGTGGCACCACCATTGTCTTTGACTGGACAGGAGAGGTACATGGTGTCGCTCAGATTCCCAGTTTGAAGTGTCCCAAGGATCCTAAAGATTACAAAATTGTACCTGGGGGTCGGGAGAGGATAGGTGCCAAGGCTAGTTACAAGACTACAGAGGTGGGGAAGAAGCTGTACTTTGCCTGTCAAATATATGGCCACTGCCAGACTGGACAGCTGGTTCAGATCAATGTCATTCCTTCTAAAAAAGAAGAAAAGAAAAAAGAGAAAAAAAAGAAGAAAAATAAGCAACCCAGCAATAGACCGCCACCATTACCATGTTCAGATGCAGTTTGCTTCTGCTCAACCCCAGTGAGGAAATACGGTTTCCAGGCTAGTCCTTTTGACTGCCAGGCATTCTACCAATGTTCACAATCCTATGGTTGGTTGGTGAGGTGTCCTCTGGGTGCACTGTATAATGCAGTGAATAGGCAGTGTGATTTAGATTTCAAGGTTGATTGTAGTGTTGGTGGATGGTATGGAGCTGCCCGACCTAGATAGAATACATGTATGTATGTGTGTATGTATTTATAACACTCTCTCTCTCTCTCTCTTTCTATCTTCTTCTTTTCACCTGATTACAATGTTTTTGATATTTAGTTTTCACCAACCTGCATGATGACCACCACATTTTATGTTTTAATTTTCACGGCCGCCTCTCGTTCTCTCTCGCTCTTTTCCTCTTCTAATAATGAGCAATATGACGCGCGCGCGCGCACACACACACACACACAATCCTCTTTTTATAATGATTAATATGACGAGGAGCATGTAATAATGATAAAAAAGTTTAATGGGACGTTCCATGTTTACAGACATGCATGATTCTTTCAATAAAGCTGCTGGCATAATAAATTGATAATGAACAACAATACCAAACCTATCTCCACTATGGTAAATTATAATTCTAGACATTATTCACATTCCCGTCCCTCTCAGGCTTTAATGACACGAAATCATGATCAGCCCGAGAATATTCACTACTACTATTCAACAGCTCCGCCTTGAGTCGCAAATCCATTCGAGGCCTATTCTCATTCACAGGCATTTTAGTATTAGCAACCGCCAACAACCTCTGATTAAACTGGTATTGCAGCCTGGTCAAAGGAAGGTCATTAGGCTCAATATAAAAAGGATCCTCCAGCTCCCTGGCCACCTCATTCAAAGACCAATAGAGGTGAATAAGGAATAATGCAAAGATGGTACCATACACCTTACTGCTGATGGTGGCAACAATGATGAATGGAACACTAAAAGTGAAACATAATAGAACCAAGATAATCACTTGAGCATAGTTGAAGGGAAAGGGGGTATCAGTCAACCATCTGCAGCCTTCAAATGCAATCAGTCCATTGCTAAGGTTTTGCCAAGCCGTTGCCATGATTGGGGCTGGCATGTCCATCCCTCCTTCTGCCATTCTCTTTGTCAGGCGGGTGTGAATCCAATGATAGACTTGGTAAACCCTCTCACTGGCACCTTTAATGTATCTCCCACTTCCAGGACTGAATAATTGTGTTTCCATATTTCTACAGAAGTTTGATTTGTACTTCTTATCAGCCTCTTCTTTATCGTCCTCCTCATCTTCTGCCATCCTCCTCAAAGCATCACCAGACATTGCAGGACCACCATATTTATTGACAGCCTGAGTTCTGAGCAATTCTGCCACATTAACATCAAGCTTCTCTCTTTCGACATCACTGAGAGTGGTCGAGTCACTGAGACCAATGACTGGAAGCGTATTAGCACTATAGTATTTCTCTCTTTCACTGTTGTAGCTGTGCAGTATGAAATAATGAGAAAGTCTGGGTTTATATCCTGGGACAAAGGCACTGTCCCAGGCAGGCAGATTGTGAGTACCATGTGGCTTTAGATTCTTTATCTGCCAATCAAATCTCAAGAACTGGAGGGAAAGAGCATGTAACAGACTAAACCAGTGGACAATGTCTTCTTTGAAGGTAATAGCACCAGCATCAGGGTCGTTGAAGTTTTTATCCCAAGCCTTGGGGTTGTTGCTGAGGTCAAAACTTAATATTTTCTGGGCAGCATCAATCCATGCAGCAGTCATAGTGTTGATTTGGGTACGAGCAGAGAGGTAACGATTGTAACTAATGTTTTGGCGAAATACCAAGGCAAACCCCAGGAGTGCCGAGAAGAAACCATAGGTAACAGATCCACCGGATAAAAAGACCATAGTTTGGGGGTTGTCAGGAAGGGTGTAGAGAAGAATGGTCTCCAATGCACCTAACAAACCCCAGAAGATACATCTATATACAGAACTACCATATGCACTGTAAAAGAGGGAGGAGGAGGAGGAGGTGTGAGATGGGGATCGTCTGTGGCAGAGATTGGCAGATTCCACAGTTATTTAAAATACAGAGATAGAGGGAGGAGATAATTACCATCCTAATACGGACCGAAAGAGGAGATGGATACCAAAGTAGTGTTTTTTATAGGTGATCATTTCAAAAAGTGATGACAAACAGGGAGTCTGACAGTTTGTTTCCAAAGTTGGCGGTGATGAACAGATTGGCGTTCTGCAAAACCTGAAAAAAAGTAGTAAAAGCTGGGTAAAAATAGATGGTTGCACGTAAGGGTTTTAAAAGACATCCCCTCGCTAATCCCTGACTCGTTGGGGTTGCTCCGTCTGCCTCACCTCTCCCCCTCTCCCATCAATCCTATGGCACGTTATTCCTTCCCTTGCAGTAGGACACTGCTTGAAACATGCTGTTCTGAAAGCTTCATCCACACCCATATCTACTGGACTAGCACCAAATGAAAATTGACAGCTAAAATCTCCATAATTAGGCTCCATCTTCAACATCAACCCCATGTCCTTTTCAAAAAATTCCTGTGTTGGTACCTTGCAGCTATTAATACATATACTAGCACATCCACTCTCTTCCAAGTACCTGCATCTCTTTACCAGTACACCATGTCCCTTTCCAATGCTTCCACCGTCTACGACCACATCATTCACCTCACACTCGCCCATCAGCCACTGACAAGTCAACCATGTTGCCCAGGCATTCAATTGGCAAGAAAAAGTAGGGAGGGGCTTGGAAAACATAATACTGAATGCTGGAGGGAGCCATGATGGGAATAATGAGTTGAGAATCTTTCTAGTCGTTTGTTGGGTAACTGGTGAGGGGAAGGAATTCAGTTGTCTGGTTAGATCTATAATGGCGTCATAGCCATCCAGCTGGGAGTCTCTACCGAGAGAGGAAGCCATCTTGGATCTAAATAGAGAGTACACAAGCTTATTAAGTGGCTGTGAGTCAATGTTGTTGTAATTAGGAGGCGGGGTTGCAGGGCCTGATTCGGATAGGTTTGATGCGGCTGCTGTGTGGATGGTGGGACGAAGGGTGTTGCCTCTGAACAACATTGACCGACTTGGAGGGCTGGCGGGTAGATGTTTGGCAGACGAATCAGTCATAGACGGATGAGTATTTCCCATGGCTGGCTTGCAGCACAATTTGCAAGGTGTACTAGTACGTTTGCTTGCATTATCCCCTCTGCTATCGAGCAAGCAGTCTAATTTCAGTTGCATCTCTATCTTGATCACTTCTTAATATTATTATTGCTCAAGTTATCAGACACCGACGTTATTATTCAAAATCAACAGTACTCTTTTAAACCCCAGTTTCAAGATATATCCGAATTATATCACCATCAGACTCTGTAGTCCACAAAAGAGAATTCCCGACATCCTCGGCCTCTTTCACTAACGCCTCCAAATCCACTCCTGCAACAGCAGGTATCAACATTGCTATCCCATCCAGAAACCCAGCAGGTACCCTTGTATCCAACTGTACACTACCTGTATCTTTCTTAGTCACTTTCAATCTCAACCACTTGGATCTCCTATCACCATTATATCCACTATCACTATCATCTCCCTTCTTCTTAGACGTCTGGACATGTACCTCCCCCCTCCCTGGCTCTACCACTGCATCCGGCTCTACCACCTCATATACAGGAGAAGGAGGAGGAGGAGGAGGAGAGGAGGCGGCTGCGGCGGCACCACCACTACTACTCTTCACAGCATATCTTGCCTCTTCTTGGAAATATTCCGGAAACCCAACTATATCTTGCACTTCGCTGAATGATGGCATATCTCTGGGTATAGTACCACTCTTTAGATCAAGGAGAGCACCCTGCATAGCTCTCACACTGACCCCCAATAATGTCAAAGGATATGCACACAATTTAAATCCGATATCTTGCAATTCCTGGGGAGGAAGGATGGGAGTCTTTCCACCACCTTCCAGCATATTAGCCATCTTCCAACTCCCTCTAACTTGCCTACACAGCATGGACATTTCATCCTTGGTTTGCAATGCGTCGACGAAGACTACGTCTGCACCTGCCTCAGCAAAGGCTGCAGCTCTCCATAATGCCTCTTCTAGCGATGCAGCTTGTCTTGCATCCGTGCGGGCTACAATTATGATGTCTGACCCTTCGTATCGCGCATCACATGCTGCTTTTATCCTTGCCACTGCTTCTTCTCTTTCTATAACCTTTTTCCCTCGTACATGTCCACAGCTCTTGGGCCACAACTGATCTTCTATAAGAATGCCAGCAAACCCTGCTGCAGCATAACCTTTGACTGTTCTTTTGACATTGACTGCATTTCCATAGCCTGTATCTCCATCTCCTATGATGGGTATGGCCCTGGTGGCTTCATAAATGTTGCGGCCTTGGTCCACCATCTCCCCATATGAAAGAAGGCCAGTGTCAGGGTAAGCAAGACGAGCAGCACTCGTGGTGAACCCAGACATGAATGCAAAGTCAAAACCTGCTCTTTCGATCAAGCGAGCGCTCATACCGTCAAAGCAAGCAGGACCTAGTAGTAGTCCAGGTTTTGCCATTGTTTCTCTCAACTTGGCAGTTCTTTGAGCTTGGCTGGAGTGTGTTTGACTGCATCTGGTGATCAGTTGTGTTTTCGAACGGTTTTGTAATGCAGTCTGCCATTGACGGCTTGATCCTATTTTAATGGAGCCAACCATTGCGTAAATTATAATAATCTGTCGAAAGAAACCCAATCTTTGGTGGGAAATGAGCAAAAGCCCAGTTCCCTGAAAGCAGGCTGCTCCATGCTGAAAGCCCAGTTTTTTCTTGGTCTCCTCTTCGACTTTTAACATGCAATTTATATATATGCATTGTAAATTAATATATTCTAAAGCTTGGTAAACATGCCATCCAAAAAATCAATCAAGAAACAAGCCCATCTCCTCAAGCTTGCACAAGATTTAGCAACTCAACCTCGTCAAGCAGCAAATAATCTGCCTCTACTCGTCAAGAGTTTGACTAATTCTAATATTGATGTGAGTGTAATATCATCTGTGATTGGTGCACGAGTTTGATTTCAAAGAGCTGCAGCGATTCCCTTTCAATCACCGCTTCCCATCTTCCTTCCTTTCTCACTCGTCACAACCCCTCCCCCTAATCCTACACACAGAGATGCACCATTCTCCAGCATTTAAAGCTCTACTTCATAGGTTGCTTCACCAGAAATGAGCTGGGATCTACCTCCACCACAGCTATCCCTTCAGAAACAGAAGCTATCTACACACAATGGTTACAGAGACATTATGACACCTACCTCTCCACATTATTTGACATCCTCCACTCTGAGAGCAACATCAACACCAACAACAATGATGCCTCATCACCCCCAGATTCCCGTCTTCAAGTAGCTTGTATAAACGCCCTAATGGAAGCAATACGTAGCCATACACCTGGCCAATTAGATAATCAAATGTATAGTAAAATAGTTGCTGTGCTGGTGAGGTATCAACATGGAGAGGCAGTGCTGAGTGCATTGGTACAGCAGTACTTGAAATACGCTGATGTCAGGTACTTTACATTGAAAGCATTGAGTAAGGTGTGTCTATCATTAGCATCTGGAAAGAAGAGGAAGAGAGCCGAAGAAGAAGAAGAAGATGTGGTGATATATAATGTGTATGACATTCTAAGTCACATTCCACCTACTACTACTGCTACTACTCGTGGTGAAGATGATGATGATTTAGATTCATGGTGTGGAGCAGCAGAGATAGGAGGAGTGGTAGCAGCAAATGGAGCAATAGGATCCAGGCAACGAAGAAGACTTGGGAACAAGAATAAGAATGACGATGGCGATGGTGATGATGGTGATGTTGGCGATAATAGCAACAACACAACTCAAGAGAGAGCCAAGTGGGCCAGTATAAAGCACCAATCCAAGGCCTTTAGTGACACATGGCTCACATTTCTAAGGTTCCCCCTCCCCAATGACCTGTACAGAAAGATCCTAGGAACTCTCCAAGACTCCATTCTACCAGGTCTAGTCACCCCCCTGCTTCTTGCTGACTTCCTCACCCACAGTCTGGATAGAGGTGGATTAGAAGGCATTCTGGCACTGCATGGAATATTCATCTTGGTAACTAGACATGGGCTCGAGTACCCCAAGTTTTATGAACGCTTGTATGGTTTGCTGACCATTGAAGCTCTCAAGAGCAGGCACAGACTGAGGTTCTTCAGACTAGCGGATGTGTTCTTAGCTTCCGGACTAGTGCCAGCATATACTGCAGCAGCCTTTGCCAAGAGATTTGCACGACTTGCTCTGCAATCATCTCCCGCTGGTGCATTATTATCTTTGGCATTCATTCACAACATTATCAGAAGACACCCTGCATGTATGCAAATGTTGCATCGTAAACCAATTGATGTTGATAGTAGTAATACGATTGCTATTGCTACAGTGTATAGTGGCACTGATGTCTATGATGCACAACAAATTGATCCAGCTATAAGTAGAGCTATAGAGAGTTCATTATGGGAGATTACTGCCCTGAGAAGGCATGCACACCCCTCAGTGGCAGCAGCTTGTGGGGCACTGGACAAGGATCTGAGTGATAAGAGGAAGACAGCAGAGGTTGATGTTACTGAGTTGTTGGATGGGTCGTATGCTGCAATGTTTAGAAAGGAGGCTGGGAGGAGGATGAAGGCTGTACCCACTGCATTTTATAGACAGCCTCCTAATAAATTGTTTGACACTGGGATGGAGGATTTTGCTGGGTGGAGTGAGTGACGGGATGGGTGTTTGGGGAGGCCCTTTTCTTAAAGAGAAAAGGGATTGAGTGTGTCTTCAAATGATGATGATAAAGACATCCAGATGTGTGAAAGAACGTCGAAAAAGCATACATGTCATTCAAGAAACCTCACTCAACCCAAACGATTACAACATCCAGCCCGTTTTGATCCTATCTTGCCGGGGAAAACAGCGATCTATTGGCACCTGATCAGCTCTCAGCCATGACACAAGCTTTCCAGTCAGCAAAGGACTTGTACAAGTCGGGAGATTTAGATAGCGCTGCCAATCTCCTCCGCCCGCTCACATCCTCTCCCGGCCCCTCTTCCGACTGTGGCAAGCAGGCCCTTCACAACCTCGCTTTGATCGAGAGCAGTAAAG
>Ga0114919_10000196_pt1 | contig 42330 bp, 68 predicted proteins | sample BlataG_FD_88682 | JGI IMG/M metagenome (GOLD analysis project Ga0114919, IMG submission 88682) | Deep subsurface microbial communities from Black Sea to uncover new lineages of life (NeLLi) - Black_00105 metaG | ecosystem: Environmental > Aquatic > Marine > Oceanic > Sediment | place: Atlantic... | reverse complement strand
TGCAAAGTAAAACCAACAGGGGTCGCTTTACTCAACAAAATTAAGATGGCAACCGAACGCTGCCCAAGAAACTATTGGTAAGGAAAATACTATGGCATGTTGCGGCGCAGGTAGACGTAGAGGACATATAGCACAACATACTTATAAACAAGGTGAGAAATTAACCCCCCGCCCTGGTAAACGTACTGCTAAACGTGCTGCTAAACGTGCTGCTAGGAGGCAGCGACGTTAATGTCCAAATGCAGATAACATACGACGATATAATTCAGCTTCAGCCCTGGCGTCACTTAGAGCGTCATGGGCTTTTTCCATTTCTATACCAAATTTATTACACATTGCTCCTAATCCAACGTACCCAAAGGGGATATCTTTACCGTGAAATGCGCAAGCATCATTAATATTAATAGCAAAAAGCATTGTATCTCGCGGATGGCCATGCCATATCTGGTTAAAGGTTTCTATTCCTAACCAATGCGTAAGAAAACTTCGCTCAAATGGATAGTTATGAGCCAAGGGGATAAGTTGTTTTCTAAATGGTAAATTAAGACGTTTGAACCATTCATCAAATAAATCAGCAGCTTTCCATGAGTCGGGGCATTCTTGTATTAATCTATCAATATCCAAACCATGAACCATCGTAGCCATCCCTTCTACACGATCAGGGTGTTGAGGGGCTATATCCATATAAAATGGATTAATATCAGGTACGGGTTTGATATTAGCTGTAAGAGGCTGTACGGCAATTTGAATTATTTCATGCCAACCACCAAGACGACCGGTGGTTTCGACATCTACACTACATAACATATTTCCATTTAAATTGATTAAACTACTAGGTACAGTAGGTACATTTGGATGCTCTTTATTCATTTTTACACCTCATTCAAAACTGCAAACTCTCCATGATATTTGAGAGCGGCTTTATTATAAACTCTTGTCGCTTCTTTTGGATTATCATAAAGTCCAAGATATGTTCGTCTTTTATTTACTTTTATTTGAGTGTGCCATTTCTTTGCATATTTATTCCAATAGACACCAATGTAACCAGAAGTATTACTTTTTTGCTTACATCGATTACATTGACTTTGGCTATTTATTGCTGGTCGAAGATTGCATCTACGATTATCCAATCTATTTTTATTGATGTGATCTGAATTTATAAAATTCTTAAAACCCATTCGTTCAAGAATTACACGATGTATAAGTATTGTTCTACCATTTGTGTCAGTACGAACAGCATAACCACCACCTGAACTATGATAACACCATTTCCGCTGCATCAGGAATGCATAATCACAAGCATCAACAATTGTAAATTTATTCTGTGTAAGAAAAATCTTTTAGATAGGCGCCGGGTTTCCATCGCTTTCTCCCTTCTTCCAGTCTTCACCATTGTTTCCTCGTCGTTTTTTTCTATCTTCTTTTGGCTTCCATTCATCGCCTTCAAAATACCCCTTCTTTTCAGTATCGATTGGTTTAATATTAAGAGGGGGGTTCTTAGATGGAGTTTTCTTGGTTTTAGGAAATGTTTTCTTAATATCGGGTGTTTCTTCAACATTAGGTGTAGGGGGAGACATGTCTGTTGGACCGGTCATTTTTCCTTCTTGGCAGCTATTAAGCCATAATTTTGAATCTTCAGCTGTGGTTCCTCTTACATTAACTTTTCGATCATGACACCACTTGTTAAAAACCTCAAGCATTTTATCTTGCGGATATTGACCACCAACAATTATAGGGTCTCTAATAGATGTAACATATACGAGAAAATCACATAATGCTGCGGCCACATATTTCCTCAATATTTCTTGTCGTTTATCTATTGCGTCATTCATCATTTTTCTTTCTCTCTTCAATAAGTTTTTCAATATCGGGATTCCGTTCAAGAAAAGCATCCCTATCAAATAATGTGTTAAAATCGCCTAACCATTCATTAAAACGGGTTATATCTTGAGGCGGACGATCATCACCTTCGATGTATGATTTAGTATAGTGTTTGAGCATAAAAAGATTACAAAGAATGTGATCCAGATGATGTTCCCCGCTTTCAAGATCGATGTCTTCCCCTAAATACCACCATTTAATTAAATGTCGGAAGAGTGGGTCAAAAGCATCGGACCATGGCATCCCTTTTGTCCAATTATATGGCGCGTATTTTATAGCCCCCGACATAAAAACACGAGCGCAACCGGCTAGAAGATGAATAGGGACTAGGGATAGAGAAATTTTACCTTTATTAGCACGAGCGCCGGAACCTTTATCTTTACTATTTATATTACCAACTGCATATTCCATATTTATACCTCATTCAAACTTGCAAACTTACCATGATACTTTAGAGCAGCTTTATTATAAACTCTTGCTGCTTCTTTTGAATCATCACAACATTTAAGATGTATATGTTTTCTATTTACCATTATTTGAGCATACCATTTTCCCTGATACCAACTAACACCAGTATAGCCAGAAGTGTTATTATTCTGTTTGCTCCGATTACATTGACTCTGACTACTTGTTGCTGGTCGAAGATTACATCTACGATTATCTAACCTATTTCTATTTATATGATCTGATCTTGCAAAATTCTTATGACCCATCCGTTCAAGAATTACACGATGCATTAATATTGTTTTACCATTTACGCAATCAGTACGAACAGCATAACCATTGTGATAACTCCATCTCCATTGATTGAGAAATGCGTAATCTCGTGGTCCAACAATAGCGACCCTACCCTGAGTCAAAGGAATCTTTAACATAGCGTCTTTTTTCCTGTTCCCATCTAGCATATAAATAGATATCATCATCAGTGCGACAAATATCAAAGAAGTCGCCACCACACTCTTTTACCAATTCCCTTAAAATATTATCTGGAGGTGGTGGTTCGAGGATTACAAAATTCTTAATAACTTTGGCCCAATTTTCCAATTTTCTATATATTGTTATTCTGTACATTTTCAGCCTCCGTTCCGTACACAACAAGTTTCAGTTTATTTGATTGATTTATAAAATAAGGCCCCTCATCAGGAACTTCTACGTTATCAAAGCTGAGATTTCCAACGGAAAGACTATTACCTGAATATCTCCCGATTGGATATATATCTGGCATATTTCGTCGTATCTTACTCTTCGTCCAAGCTTGCTTTTCATATGGATTCAATGCAGCAGAAAAACGCTCATAAAAATCCTTCATTGTAACAAAACGACCGAGTTTATGGAAACATTGTTCATCAATAAAAATTTCTAACGGGTTGCGATGTAGAATCATAGCATTTCTTTTAGTCTCTGTTTCGATTATAGGTAAACGGAGACGAGTTAAGGATTCCGGTAACGGGACACTCATTAAAGTAGCCATAAAGTGTTCCGCTTCTTCTTTAAGCTTTTTCATTAAAAGACGTTTAGGGATTTCCTCAATTAAGGGTCCAACTTTAATTACCACGATACGGGTGTCGCCAGGGAAAACTGGACAGGCATCTTTGTCATTTGCAAATTGAAGAAAATGTAATGTATTAGGCTGCTCATAAACTTCTGTACGTTTTCGATGAATACTAATTGTTAAACCTGTACACCATTCTTTTAACTTATTGTAAACTTGTGGCCCGGCTGCTGCAATATTCTTCTCGTCAATAATTGCAAGAACACCGTTAGCTAATTCACCATTAAAATCACCCTGATTAACAATTGCAGTATCCGCTTTTACAATTCCACTAGTCACTAACAGGGCAAGGGCTTCATGTAATGTAGATTTTCCACATTCATAATCACCGTAGAAAAAAAGGTAAGGGAGGGGTTCAAATGGTTCACGAAAAGAACAAGCAATCCACGCAGTTAGATAATCCTTACCACTATTAATATTCCACTTTTTACACCATGCAGTCTCACGAATGCACTGATCTAAATCTGTTCCTAAGTGGCTAAGAATAAGGTCCCAGTGTGGATGTGATGGTTGTTCATCAACATCAAGTTCAACCGGTTTATATTTGAATTGAGCCGCCCCATAATTCCATTGACGCCCACCGGGTAATTCATCTTGAAATGGTAAATTTACTAATGTCCATTGATTTAGAATAGCTTGACCCATTACAAGAGTGGTGTCAACCATTTGATTGTAAGCTTTTAATACATCCTTTACATCTTCACGTGGTGAACGAACCCATACCCCACCCGCTCGAATTGTCCAGCCTGCAGCAACATTAGAAGGAGTACGTATAGATCGTATAAGTGAATCATATTCAGCATAATCTCGCTCTTCTTCAACGAGGTTGGTATTAATATTATAGATACGAAACCATTTACCACCTCTTTTTTCTAACCAATCATCATCAAAACCGCGATCACCGTCTTTTTTCTCAATTTCTACTATTAATCTACCATCCTTATGCTTACCAATTTTTGTTTCGCGATCTGTATAATCATTTCCCTCTGGTAAAAGTAATTTTGATCCGATAGCTTCTACAGTTTGTTTAACTTTTTCAGTATTATCAAAAATATAACCCCCCTTCTCCTCCTCTTTACCGCCCATAGCTAATGCTGCGGTACGTAGATTAGGTTGAGTATTATATTTAATCCAGGTCCAACCTTTGTTATCCTGATTCCATAATCTATGTTCAGGTGTACCTTTTCCAAATCTATAAACTGTAAATGAACCTTTTGGTCCTGGTATACAAAAAGAATTAGGTTTTGTAGGTTCTGTACCACGTGAAAGTGTATCAAAATAACCTTTTACATTACCCTGTTCAAAAACTTGTTGTAAAGCTCGTGTATGAGTTTGTAACAAATGGTGATCAGGAACCCAAATATTTGTGTAGCCTGTTTGTTCAAGATTATTAATAATTGTTTTATGAGCATCGGTGACTTTATATTTAACGCGAGCAGATGTTAATTCAGTTAATTCATCTTGTTCATCAACTTGTTTATTTTCTGTAAATCCAATAACACGCACCTTGCTAGTTTTATTACTGATAACATCAAGATGATCTTTCCAATTTGAAGGGATTGTATCAGCAGATAATGGATATTGAGCCTTTTTAATAGACGCATAACCTTGATTTTCTGGCGTCATCTTCTTACCCCAAATCCATATATTACTTCCACAAACATCAAGATGACTTCCAAAATCGAATCCAACATCTGTAGACATTTTTCCTAAAAGAGCGCGAGCAAGAGCGGCGTGTTCTGTATGATTACGTGTTTTTGGCGCATTATTATGATCAAATCGAATATAAAGATGTAGTCCCTTACCTCCGGTTGAACGAATCACGTCAACATAAGGAAGTTCAATTGCTTTTTCTCTAACTTGTTCAAGTTGCTGTTCATCAACACCAACACCAGCAGCGTGTGAAGTCACATCATCAAAATCAAACGCTACGTGCCAGGATTCACGATTAACCCAACACCAGCCAGTTGAGCCAATATATTCTACATGTTCTACAAGTGAAAATGTAATTGGTCGATCTCGATAATAAGGTTCTGCCATAGCATTACGAGGCCAACGTATGTGACTCCAAGTTTGTTTTCCATCTGTCCAGGTGTTTCGACTCTCTTCAACCGGGTGACCATTTAATGGAGAAACATTTATTTGTGTTTCTAAATCAGTTGACCACCAACTAATTAAGTCGGGATTATTATGTGGCATTTTTCGTAAAAAAACAGCCACCGCCTCCTGTATTAACATATTTATACCTCATTCAAAACTGCAAATTGACCGTGATATTTACAAGCGGCTAAGTTGTGAGCTTTTGCCGCTTTTTTCGGATCATTATAATATCCGAGAAATATTTTCTTTCTATTTACTTTTATATTAGCTTCCCATTTTCTTTTTTGCTTTTCCCAACTAACACCAATATAACCAGAACTGTTATTCTTTTGTTTACCTCGATTACATTGACTTTGACGGTCTGTTGCGGGTCGAAGATTACATCTACGATTATCTAATCTATTTCTATTAATGTGATCTGAATTTGCAAAATTCTTGAAACCCGTCCGTTCAAGAATTATACGATGCATGTATATTCGTTTATTATTTGCATTAGTACGAACAGCATAACTATTACCATAACTCCATTTCCATTGCATCAGGAATGCATAATCCCGTGGCCCGACAATAGCAAATTTATTCTGTGTTAATGGAATCCTCATTCTTCTAACCTATTAATGAACCAATTATATAACCCGCAAGAAACCCGTATGCAAAAATCAAAATAGCAGTACTTAATACCATGTTACTCCCCTTCCAGTTCTACAAAAATGTGTAATGAATCATTGGTTCGGAGACAAACTTTATTAGTACCTATACGAAAAATGCACGGGTTACCAGAATGAAACATTTGTATCCGAGTACCATTATATAGTCCAAATTCTTCGAGTCTATGTTTAGGCCATCCAATAATATGACTTATTGAAGCCATTTGACCCGGACATAAATTATTAAGCGGAATAATTATGAGTATATACCAAAAACATGCTGTGAGCCATGCTGTGAACCATGCTGTGAACCATAATTGACCCCCTGACCCGCAAGAATCCCTAATGCTGATTTAAGTCCTACAACCTCATCTTCTACTAATACAGTGCAGTCAAGAAGCTGCCCCTCTTTGATATTAGCCCGCATTTATGTCACCCTATATCCAAGTAACTTCTAATATGTTACCCTGACAGCAATATATTGGGGCTGTAAATGATCTTTTATCAATTATCTTCATACGTGAATGCTTTTTCTGCAATTAAGCCACAGTGATTCAAGTTAAGACATGTAATACCCCCAACCCAATTAATCTGTATCCTATACCTTTCATCAGGTAAACAGATACAAGTAACCTGAATACATAAGTCTTTATATTGTAATGTTCGTTCAGAGGTAAGGGCATCATATTTAGAAAGTTTAAGATTGCTAGATGTTACGGTTATTGCCTGTTGTTGGAATGCAACAACATAATCACGCAATGATCCAAGCATCCACCAATCCCATGAATTGAGCATCTTTTTTACCTGGGGTGAACAAGACTTCAAAACACGATTCTCACAATCTGGAGAAAGAAGAAAACCACGGCCTACTGTGCTTGTTTCTTGCTGTTGCCAATAATTTGTCATCCATTGTGCACATTTATTTAGTCCTAATACATGAGGAGGAACAATCTGTTTAGCAATTTGTAAAGTTTTAACAAGCTGCGTTAAAATAACTTCCTCAATAGAACGTGAAAGTGAATCAGCTAAGGGATATAAATATTCGCGTGTTAACTTGCCTAAATTCTGACATACATCTTTAGAAACCTCCATCATTGACCAAAATTGTTGCTCTGGCCACACGCTATCATATGTGATTTGTGATTGTGATACATCACGCTGTACTAATCCTAACAGAACTGATGCTTCATCCATACGACAAAGAATCTCATTACCAACAGCATTACTCAAGTCACATAAATTAAGATTACTCATAATATATTCTCCTGTATCCACCCGCAGCATGCATTACAATGTGATCAAACAACTAGCGTCAACCGGCCATAAATGTCGAATACATGCTAATATACTATTTTTTTCATTTTCTAGAATTACACCATGGGTACAGTCTCTATCATACATACGTTCTATTAAATCAGAATTAATTTCATAATCAAATGTTACTTTAATTCTCATATTTAATTCTCCTGACAATATCCGTTAAGCTAGATATACATTTAAGTATTACTTGTTGCAGGTTAAATATCCGTATATTATATTGTTGCGGGTTATTTGTACCTATTATTATATTGCGCATAAACGTGGTAAATCGGACATATAAAATGAAATAAATTTCACAATTCTAATGACTGGCATGTTGTGGGTTACTATTTATCAAATAGTAACGGGTGGATAACACCCCTATTAGGGGGTATGTAGAGTTAAAAACCCGTAAAAATAAAGTAAATATACTAACTGTTACTTTTTGAGTTACTGTTACTATAGATTATGATTTTATTTTTATTATTTTTAATATAAATATACTATACCCTATATCAAGTAAATAATAGTAACAGTAACTCAAAAAGTAACACTCAGTTTTTTTATCTGGTTTTTAAGGGTTTTTAGCTTTACATACCCCCTAATAGGGGTATTATTCACCTGTTACTATTTGATAAATAGTAACAGCTAATGATCTAATTATAAAAAAATGGCGCATTTATTCATTTTTTATGTCCGATTTGACGCGTTTATGCGCAATATAGTAATAGGAGAAACGATGAATGATCAGAATGCAAAACTGGCGCATATTGACATTACCAACCTCCAAGAGTGTAAGATTCAATTACGCCCTGTGGACAAACGTATAGTTCAATATCAAGAATTGCTCGATTCAATTAAGACTCATGGATTGTGGCAACCACTCTTAGTGCGACCTGTAGAAAATAAGAATCAGAGTGGATTTGAAGTAATTGATGGTTTTTATCGTTTTAGTTGTTGTAAAACATTAAGATTCAAGGTTGTTCCATGCCTTATACGCAACTTAACAGACAGGGAAGTATTGATTGTTCAGATTCAATGTAATGCTGTACGATTGGAGACAAATTCTATTGATTTTGCCAGGCAGATGTGGCGCATTATTAAAGAAGATAAATCTATGACTGTTGGTGAGATGGCATACGCAGTGAAGAAAGAACCGGCATGGGTTAGAAAGATGTTAGGGATAACTCGTTTATGTCATGAGATTTTAATTGCAGTTAAACGTGGTGATGTTGGTGTTGAAGTTGCATATTATCTTGCTAAACTTCCATCTAAGATACAGAAAGAATTATTACCACAAGCGGTTGTATATACTGCGGTTGATTTCCTTCCTACTGTTAAAGGGAGAGTTAGAAAATTTAAGGATGCTATTAAAACAGGTCGTATGGAGGATTATTATCGTTCGCTAATTGAACCGGTGCCGCATCTTCGGAAGATGCGAGAACTTACGGCAGAATTAAAGAAACCTCAAGCAGCGGGCGTTATATTGACACGGATGAGGGCGACGACGCCAATAGATGGATGGAACGCATGTATGGCATGGATATTGCATATGGACTCAGAATCGGTTGAAAAGCAGAAAGAACGTTTTGCTGCACGGCGGATTTATGAAGAAGGGCAAGCTGAAAAACGAAAACTAGATCGACAATGTATGAAAAAGGAACAGGATAATGAGTGAAAATGAATTGATTCCCTTTGGTATTGAACAACTTCCAAGTACAGTATTAGCAACTGATGCTGAACTTCAAGAATTAACAAAAGGTACTGATTATCTTCAAAGAATTCAATTAGTAACCAAGGGAAAGTATGTAGATACGGAGAAGATATCTCCAGGTTGTTATGGTGTGCCGCAGCCAGGTGGTGAAGATATTCTTAGTCTCGGGTCTAAGATTGATATTTTACCGCTTGCTGTACGGCCAAAAGCGTTGGATATGCGTGACCGTGATGCGGTTATTGCTGTTTATAACATGAAGCTTGATACATTCCAAGAAATCAGGTTACTTGCGTCGGAGCCTAATTCTTCGTGCGTGTGGGGCCCTTCCTTCCTGGTTTTTGAACGTAGTAGTAATCAGTTTTATGAATTCTTCATGAACAATAAGTCATCTCGTCAAGAGTCTGGTAAGTTGACACCGTTTTTACCGTTAGACCCTGACAAAGCAGAGGAAAAGGGAGTCGAACCTCATGGGCCTATTCCTTGCACATTAAAAGTGCGTTACGCTAAAAAACCTACTTATGGCTGGCATATTCCAGTTGTAACAAAGTGTTCGGAGCCGTTTACCAATCTCCCGTCAATTGATGTTGTTAAAGAGGAGATTGCAAAATTTAAGGAGATAAAGGATAATGGCGTTGAACGTGTGACGGAACAAGAAGGTGATGCGAGTAAGCGGGCACGATAGGTTTTAGGGTCGGGTGGGAATAACCCACCCGACCAATTTTAAGTTTATTTTAAGTTTATTTTAAGTTTATTTTAAGTTTATTTTAAGTTTATTTTAAGTTTATTTTAACTTGACAAACATTAAATTATGTTGTATAGTTAAGTAGTGTTTGAGAAAACAAGGTAAATATTCTGAGGTGAAGATGATGAAAAAGGTAATTGGGTTTGGAGCCGCTATATTTACATGCGTAACACCGCTTCTAGGCGCATTTATTTATGTTAATGGGCCAGAATGGATACGACTTAGTAATGGTGCCTATCTTACTATGTCTACTATGTTGACTGCTGGTTTTAGTTTGGTTGTAGCGAGAGCTATTTTTCTGTCAGTTTATGAGTGCTAGCCGGGATAGCCAATTGTAATTGAGTGATTTATATAGATGACCTTATAAATATCGGCTTAAATCTAACTAAGGCACTTTTTCTAAAGTGATGTCAAATTTTTTGTATTAATATTAACACTTAGGGGTGTGAAATGAAAAAGTTTATTTTAGTGTCGGTTGTTACATTAGCTTTGTGCGGCTTCGCTCTTGTTTGTTTTGGTGGCGACACTAATGAAGTTGTAAAACCACCTACCATAGAGCTATCAGTTGAGGAAATAACAACCACTACTGTGGATGTAGCTGATGCCCAAGCTCAAAATAAGGTCGCTAAGGTTCTTAAAATTGTGGATTTAGCTGATGGGAGTCTTGTTAGTCTTTATGAAGGTATTGCTCGATTAAATACGGCTGATAAAGTTAATAAGGATGCTGTAGCTGCTTTGACTGATCTTACAAAAAAGGCTACCCCTATTTATGAAAAAGCTTCTACTGTATATACAGAAGGTATTTTTCGCGCTAATCTTGCTACAATAGTTAAGATGCGGGCTACAACTGATGTTGAACGACTTGAAGCTGCAATTGGTTATTTTGAAGCGGCCGTTCTTTTTAATACTGCCGCTGAAATGTTGATAGAAGTTATTGAGATCGGTAAAGAAGGTACTGTAATATATGAAAGAGCGATTATTGATCCTGATTTAGAAACATAAATAAATATGCTAGGATATTAATTATGAAATTTTTTAAGCTTATTTGTGAATGTCGCGCCGGTCGTGCCCCGCTGTGGTTTACAGTATGTGTTTTAGGAGTTATGTTCGCTATATGTTTTTCTGTAGTAGTTATTTCTTTATGATTTACGCGGGGAGGACTGGTTGTCCCGCCATGCCTTATAAGTTTGCGCTCGTAGGTTCAATTCCTACCCCCACAATTTAAGGGGTATTATGTTACTATTAAATATTGCATTTTGGGTAGTAACAAGCGTTTTAGTTGGTATGATGATTATGGGTTTTGTTGGTAAATTATTAAAAGATTAGGAGATTAGGAGAAAGTGATGGATATAGACACTTTTATTAAAGCAACTTTGGTGACTTTTATTTTATTTTTTGTTACAGTTACTATTTTTGCAATTCTTATATAGGGAAAAATGATGTTAAAAGTGGTAAAATCTAAAAGGTTATCAACAAAAGCAGAGTTTGCTGATGCTGTTGCGGAAATTAAAGCTGTCCGTGAAATGAGAGAAAAGGAAATAATTGCCAGTGCCCTTTTACCTGGTAGTTGTATACCTCATCAGGTTGATTATAAAGATGGTGCATGGTAAGATTATACGCTTTATGAATTAGGTTATTGGGTTCATTTACTTGCAGCACTATCACAATATCGTTCTAATCCTGAAAAACAAGCTAAAGATTTATATGACGCTCAGAATTATCTTGATATGATGCAAGCATATCTTAATGGTCTAGGTGAATTGATTTGGGACCATTGTAAAAGATTAGAATTACAACCCAACGTTAATCATAATTATAGTAGGAATTAAGTAATGTTACATGTAAATCGATTGAAACAAATAGGTCCGACCTATGAATGGGGTTGTGGCCGAATTGGATAGGCACCGGACTTTTAATCCGGGTAATGTGGGTTCGAGTCCCGCCAGCCTCACTAAAGTCCATTGGAGGTTAAAAGTGAATAGCGCTCGATTAACAAATGATCATGAAGAGACAAATCCAATTTGTGAGGGTTCCGCGCAGGTTGAATCACGTGATAATTTGTTAGAGGTACAAGCACCTGAAATTTCTACTGCTCAAGCTATTCAAACTTTTACGTTAGTAGAAGCTAAATCTAAAGCTGAGACAGCAGAATTACAAAAGCGTCTTGTTATGCAGCAATTTCGTCCTTGTAAACTTTATCCAACTATTATTTATCATGATGGCTTACGCTGGGTGTGTTCATACGGAGCCATACATGGAACTCTTAGTGACTACTTACCTGATGATATTGAAAATATCGGTGTTACAGCATATGGGATGTGTCCAGAAGAGGCCATGCAGAATTTTGATGGGTTATGGGTTGGCACGGAGGAGGAATCCGATGAAGATGTACAAGGCAATTGATAACGCAATGGTGACTGAATGGACAAATGGATTACCGCGTTTTTGTCCTTATTGTAAGGGGCATTGTTGGAAAACTGATGGTTATCCTTATGCTGTGCGATGTTCGGAATGTGGTTCATATTTTCATGAGAGATTAATACATTGTAAAGATTTAGAAGGGTATGATTTGCACTGGTGCTGCAAGCGGTGTCATGCTGGTCAATTAGTTCTTTTTGAAATACCTTTTATTGGGCTTGTAGAAATTTGTTGTGGTGCAGTAGAATGGTTAATTCAAGAAGGATATCTTGATGATGAAATTTCATGTGATTGTAGGGAATGGCATTATGAGGATTAGACTAACACAAGGTAAATTTACTATTGTTGGACCACGGGATTATGTATTTCTTAATCAATGGAAATGGCATTATTATTCAGCTGGTTATGCTGTTCGTACTATTAATGATAGAAAAACACTCATGCATCGTGTAATTCTTGAACGGATGGGTTATAAGAATTTTGCAAGATCGGATCATATCAATAGAAATAAGCTTGATAATCGTAGATGTAATCTTCGGCCGGCAACAAATAGCCAAAATGGTTGTAATCGAAATAGACAAAAGAATAATTCTTCTGGTTATACTGGTGTTTGTTGGGATCGGGGAAAATGGCGTGCTGATATAGGAATAAATGGAAAACAAATATTTCTTGGACTTTATGATGATCCAAAAGAAGCAGCAAGAGTTCGTGATAAAGCTGCTCTTGAATATCATGACCAATTTGCAGAGTTGAATGAGGTATAATTATGAGCGCCGGGGCAGCCTTGATTATGTTAAGTAATTTAGATTTAAATACTTTCTTACCTCTTTCAAGGGAGATGTTAGGTTACAGCCCAGCAAAAATGGCTGATGGTCTTACTGTTCCCCTTTCTCAATCTGCTCACCAACTTGCATGTATATCAGCTTTCAAAGATAGCAAGGCACCACCAACTGTAAAAGCAGCAACCCCTTATCTTGAACTTTATCATGCTGGATTTCTTATTGCTGCAGATGAACGCGATTTAGTAGATATACTTGAAATTTCAGCGATGCCTTTTGTTGCAGTTGATACGATTCAACGTGGTATTCAAGCTGCTGTTGTAAGTGGATCACTTGATGATTGGATTAGGGCTGTTAAATTAGCTTGTCGCTCACAAGCTTCGAGTAGAGATGTACGCTATGTTTATAATTTAATTTATAATCAATTATGTAATATGGGTTTGAAGGATATTTTCGGCAATTTGCGAACTACTGAACTCCATGACAAAACCTTTTTATTAGGGGGTAAAAAATAAATGATACCAATTATTGTAAAATTGAAAGAACCAAAAAATGTGGCATCTCATCGTCCAATAGAGTCACGGGCAGCAGATGAAAAATATGGAATACCTGAATTAATAGTTAAAAATAAATAATAATGCGAAAAAAAAACAATAATATATTCTACATTACAGTTGAGCAAAAGGGTGTGCGAAAAGTTATTTCCACTAATTCTGAATTGCGGACATTTGCAAAACAGAAAAAAGCTAGAAATTTCATTGCTGGTCGTAGTTTTCTTCAAGACTTAAATCCAGAGATTGTTGATGATATTGATGGTATACAGGAATGTTTGAAAGTAGATATATAATGTCTAAAGATATTTCTATTAAGCTAATTACTACAACTAAAGCCGGTCGTAAAATCAAATCTCCTGTTACTATTAGATTTGATAAAGGGAGGGTTTGGTTTGTTAAAAGTCCTTTTAGCCTTAAAGATGAAATCAAAGCGATGAAAGGTTCAAAGTGGCATGGCTTTCAAGACCCCCCTAAGAAAATGTGGTCTATTCTTGAATGTGAACGAAATCGTTTTCAGTTGCAATGGCTTATGGGGAAAAATCCCTATGTGTGGTGGGATCAGCCATTAAGTGAATTGGAATATGAACGCCCATTACGCTCTTATCAAGAGCTTATGTCCAATCATATGTTAACTTATCACTATTGTATTATTGCGGGCGAGATGGGAGTCGGTAAATTTGCTCGCTTAACGACACCTGTACTTACTCCTCAAGGTTGGGTTACAATGGGCGAATTAAAAATTGGGGTTCGTCTTATTGATCCTGATGGCGGGACATGCCGTGTTCTTAGTCTCCATCCACAAGGACGTAAAGAAATATTCAAAGTTACCTTTACGGATGGTTCGTTTACTGAATGTGGCGCAGAGCATTTGTGGCGTGTTATTACACCATTTTGTAAGTGGAGAGGTCGGGAATACCAAGTGATGGAGTTACAAGAATTGGTTGCCCGTGGCCTACAAGATAAGGCAGGTAATAATAAGTGGTTCATCCCAATGGTTGAACCAGTTGATTTTGATTTAAGGAAATTAAGATGCCATCCTTATGTAATGGGCTATCTTTTAGGTAATGGACATTTACCTCAATACAAGGTTTCTATACCAGACCAAGAAACTATTGACCGTCTTAATTCATTTATGTTGCGACCGTTAAAGCCAACTGCTGGTACACTTAAAGGTTACAAGATTGATTATATAATTCAATGTCCTGAGACTCGGAAAGCTATTGATTATTATAATCTCAAAGCTTGTCGGTCTGATACAAAATTTGTTCCTGAAGATTTCTTGTTTAATTCAGTAGTTAATCGACTCTATTTGTTGCAAGGTTTATTGGATTCTGACGGCACACCCCTAATAAATTCTTCTGGAATTGAATTTTGTTCAGCATCAAAAGACCTTGCGAAATCAATGGTATTTCTTGTTCAATCTTTTGGCGGTACTTGTCATACAGGTTTGAAGGAATATCCAACCTATATATATAAAGATGAGACAAGAATCGGCAAACCTTCATATCGAATCAATGGTTCATTTTGGCATCACACAAAACCATTTTTACTGTCCCGTAAAGCTGAATTATATACTACACCTACAAAGTATCAGCCAACTAGAGCTATTGTTTCAGTGGAATCAGTTGGTTTTGATGAAGCTATTTGTATCCGAGTAGATTCATTATCACATTGTTATGTAACTGATGAGTTTATAGTAACACATAATACACTTTCTGCTATTGAATGTATTGAGAAATCAGGCAAAAAGAATTGGTGGTGGATTGGTCCTAAGTCTGGACTCAAAGCTGTTGAACGGGAATTTCATAAATGGGGATTGGATTCTAATATTAATCTTACTGTTATGACTTATGAGAAACTTCGTAATGTGATGACACACGATTGGACTAAAGATACTATTCCGCCAGATGGTGTCTTTTTTGACGAATCAAGTCGCTTGAAGAATTCTGGTGCTAAACGAACTATTGCAGCACAATTATTAGCTGACGCAATTCGTGATGCTTATGGGAAAGACGGATATGTTGTTTTAATGTCGGGCACCCCCTCTCCTAAGTCTCCTGTTGATTGGTGGGCTCAAGCTGAAATAGCTTGGCCGGGTTTTCTTCGTGAGGGGGATGCTAGAGCTTTTGAGCGTAGGATGGGTGTTTTTGTTGAAAAATCAGATGGTGTACACAAATTTCTTGAGCGTACTACATGGCTTGATGATGAAGAAAAATGCAGACATTGTGGTGGTTACGCTAATGAAGAACAACATGATCTTACTCTTTGTGCTGAAGATATGCACGAGTTTGAGTCCAGTTTTAATGAGATAGGTTATCTCTACGACCGACTTAAAGGTCTTGTGCTTGTTTTACATAAGAAAGATTGTGTTGACTTACCTGATAAACAATATCGACAGATTGTTTGTGAGCCAACACCTACTATTCAGCGCGTAGCCCGTGCTTTGGTCAAAGTAGCACCAAATGTAATTACTGGTTTAACATGGTTGCGTGAATTAAGTGACGGTTTTCAATATCAAGATAAGGTTGATGGGACTAAACCTTGCCCAGTTTGTGAGGACGGTACTGTAGAGATTTGGACCGATCCTGATGATTCTGAACGAAAGTTTGAGATGACAGATATGCTTGATTCAGAGTATATCACTACATTGAAAAAGCAACGGGTTCAATGTTCATGTTGTAAAGGTAAACAAGAGGTCCCCAAAACTGTCCGCACTGTAAAAGAAGTTCCCTGCCCTAAAGATGATATTATTAAACAGTTACTTGATGAGAATGAGGAACAAGGTAGATTAGTGATCTTTGCTGGTTTTACTGGTTCATTAGATCGTATTACTAATCTTTGTTTGAAAGAACATTGGGCCGTTGTTCGTGTTGATGGCCGGGGGTGGTATACTTTTGATCATGAGGGAAACAATGTTACTAAACAATATGAGCCTTTAGATTATTGGGCTGATGTAGAACGTTTTCCACGTGTTGCGTTTGTTGCACACCCTAAATCTGGTGGTTTAAGTTTAACATTAACAGAAGCTCGGATGGTTGTTTATTTTTCTAATGATTTTAATCCTGAATCTAGAAGTCATAGTGAAGATCGAATACATCGTTTAGGAATGGATGAAAATAAAGGTGCAACTATTGTTGATATAATTCACCTCCCAACTGATGCAAGAGTGCTAAGTATTTTACGCGATAACAGACGACTTGAATTAATAACATTAGGTGATATTAAAAAATCACTCGGTGTTGAAAGAGAAGAATAATGAAGAGATACGCCTCACGATTTTTTGCTTATGATTCACTATTAATTCCATATGAAGATGGGAGGTGGGTAATCTATGATGATGTTAAGATTGAAATTGAGCAATTGCGAAGTGATGCATAAGAGGTTGCAAGATTATTGGAACTTGGTGATCAGCGATTGCTTGCTAATGATGGCCCATGTGGCGGGTGGGATGCAGCAGAAGCATTAACACCAAGAGAATCAGCGAAATTGTATCAAGCATGTAAAAGAATAACCGCTAAAGCATTGGAGGAAAAATAATGAGCCAGGCTAAAAAATGTGATCTTTGTTTCAATTTTTATGATGCCTATCCAGATCAGGGTACTATTCTTCGAGGCCGACTTGATGATAGTTGTCATAATATTGATGTTTGTCCTACATGTCGTCTTACTCTTGGTTTGGAAAAAATGACTTGTGAATGCAGTGCTTTTCGGTTAGCTGTAATTCAACTTTTGCAACGGGCATTAGAATCTGAATCACAGTTATCTGCTGTAATGGGGGAGGTAAAAAATAATGGCTAGATGTGCAACTCTTTACCAATGTTTTGATTTCTTAGCAAGACATGATGGAATAATTTGTCTTACTAAGCATCCTGATGATCCGTGCAAGCATCGTTGTACAATTCAGATTGGTGACGATATAGTTACAATTGAATATGATTGTACAGGGGAAAAAGATTTAGTTCCTCTTTTCCTTAGTCCAATTTGTAGGGCATTACAGGATCATATGGAGAAAAAGAATGAATGAGATTGAAATGAATTTTACACCTGTAGAACTTCGGGCAATTGCACGACTTGCAGGGCATTTAATGACTAATGCGATTGAAGCAGGGTTTGATTCTGGTGTCTTAGAATCTATTTATTATAAAGTAATTGAATGGTACGATTTTGAAGAAAATTAGATAATTGACTTGATAAGTATGAAATGCGCATGTATACTTGAATAGAGTTAAATGAGCCGAAGAATATCGGTTATCACATAATTGGCTTGTATCCACCGATGTTCATACCTTGCTCATTTTATTTTGTTATTTTTCGGGCCGAAGGGAGTGGGTTATCAATACTAGCATCAGAATTGCCCCATTTTCGTTCCTTGCCCGTTTCTTTATTGTAGGGGGATAAGATGTCTAATTATGCACAGAACTTGACCCGCCCCGATCAGCAAACTTCATTGTGGGATAGAGATCAGGTAAAGAATAAAGCTGGTGGTTATGTCTTTAAGATTGATCCATTTGATGCTTTAGACCGTTTCTTAATTCTTGGTTGTGAAAGTGGCACATATTATGCAGGGGTGCGGAAAATGACGCGGGAGGCCGCCGATTTGATTCTAGCTTGTGCTAGTATTGATTCACGTCGAACAGTTAATGCAATTGTTGATGCAAGTTGTGGTGCCCGAACAATTAAGAATGACCCCGCTGTCTTTGCTCTTGCATTGTTAGCCGGTTCTGTTAAAGTTGCCGATTCACGTATATGCCATGCATCGTTATTGGCTTTAGACCAGTTATCAAAAGTTTGTCGAATTAGTACGCATTTATTTTCATTTGTAGATCAGGTTACTCAGTTTCGTGGTTGGGGTCGTGGTTTACGCCGTGCGGTTGCTGGTTGGTATACAAGTAAATATTCTCAGGATTTGTTATATCAGGTAACAAAATATCAGCAACGTGGTGGTTGGTCGCATCGTGATCTTCTTCGATTGTCGCATCCTAAAAGCGATGAACTTGATTCATTATTCAAATACATTGTTAGTGATGACCCATTTGATGATAAAGTGCAGACACTTAATGGTAATCTGTTGGACTATATCAATGCAATCGAAACTGTTAAGAAAACATCAGATAAACAACTTGTTTTGAAAATGATTCAAGATTATAAGCTTGTTCGAGAACATATTCCAACTACTTGGCTTAACGATCCTGACATTTGGGCAGTATTGTTAAATTGTATGCCTTGTACAGCACTTTTGCGTAATCTTGGAAAAATGTCAGCAATTGGTTTAGTTAGGCCACTATCCGATGCTTCTAAAATAATTTGTGGCCGGTTACATGAGACTGAATATCTAAAACGCGCCAGGGTGCATCCGTTTACTATTTTACTTGCTCAAACAACATATACCGCTGGACATGGGGTGCGTGGCGGACTTCAATGGTCTGTGGATCAAAATGTTGTTGATGCATTAGAAGATGCATTCTATGGCGCGTTTGATACTGTTGAGCCAGCTGGGAAGAATTTTATGCTTAGTATTGATGTATCTGGTTCAATGGGTTGGCGAGGCTTCAATCATATGGGGAGCATTGCTAATACACATATTAAAGCATATCAAGCAGCGGCGGTCATGGCAATGGTTCAAGTTAAAACCGAACCTTGGTGTCATACAGTGGCCTTTTCCGGTAAGGGGTGGCAACATTCAGCTATTAGATCAGTGAGTTTGTCGCGGAAGCGTCGTCTTGACGGTGTTTTGTCAGAATTAGAAAAGATTCCAGTTGGTCCTACTGACTGTGCTTTACCAATGTTATATGCCGCTGAAAATCGATTAGAAGTCGATACATTTGTGATTTATACGGATAATGAAACTTGGTGTGGGAAGATTCACCCATCTCAAGCACTGGAAGATTATCGACAGACAATGGGTCGTGATGCTAAGTTAATTTCTTGTGGTATGACTGCAACAGATTATAGTGTGGCTGATCCTAATGATCCTAGTATGTTGGACGTTGTTGGCTTTGACGGTTCTTGTCCAAGAATAATTTCTGAATTTGCGAGGGGGCTATCATAATGGCGATTGGAACAGTAGCAAAATGTAAGAAGGGTTTAACTGGACTTATTTTAGGTATTAAAAGGATGTCACATAAAGAAAAGTCTCTTTACACAGGTATATGCCTTGATCGTGGGAGGGTCGGACAAGTATGGCGAAGTATCGACCCTGAATTTATTGGTACTTTTGATGATTGGATTCAAACTCAAATTTACCGTAACAAAAGTGACATTTCTAATACTCCAACACGAAGGAATCTATTAACATGAGTTGTTCTAAAAAAGATGCTGTGTTTGCTGCAATGTATGGTGCTTTCCCAGATGGAGATTGTAATTTGCTTGCAGATGTCGATCAAATTAAACGTAATACAGTAGTCTTAGACGAGATTGTTGATGCGAAGAATTTTCGTATCGCATACCAAACTGCTGATGGCGAATGGAAATGATTATGTGTTCCAACAAAGGTTTTTGTTGAGGTATTACGTACTACTGCTGTTACGATAGTAAATCATCGGTTAGACCGATTAGTTTCAGGGGTTGTAGATAATGTTGTTAATGGGGCATTGTGTGCTCTTGTTGACGGGTTTAATACGTAATAGGTAAATATAGATAAATACGGGGAGAGCTAGACGGGGCAATCTAGCTCTCTTGCTTACGAGGTTAATGACATGATTACTATTATCTTTATAATATATACTTTGATTGCGGGGGCAGTTTTCGGAACCAGTTTTATTTTATGTGGGTTATTCCCACGACGAAAAAAACCACATTTTTTACCACATTTTTTACCAGCCCTTTTACTTTCTTTATTAGCAGGTGTTTTCTGGTTTTTGAGCGTCCCGGGTTGGATATTTTGGGGCGAATCTATAGTAGACTGGTGGACAGGTTTGTGAGCATGTTATTTTCTGAAAATATTTATATAGAAGGTGGTCCTTGGGAATCGGGTTTTAATGGGCGGGGAGATTTTAGATTACTTAGACCTGTTGATGAAATTACCCTCTATCCAGGTGATGGTAAAGAGCATTGTTATTGTAGGACTGATTGCACATGGAAATCACCACTCTATGGTACAATTCATACAATCTTTAGGTATGTAGATATGATTGATCGATTTAACGGTGAATATGTTTTCTTGTCGAACTTTTATTCATCTCCTATAATTGTTGATAGAATTAAATATCCTACTGTTGAACACGCATTTCAAGCAGCTAAAACTTTGAATTGGCAGGAAAAGCAGCTAATAGCTTATGCCCGTGCCCCTGGTCAAGCTAAAAGAATGGGTTGTAAACTTAGTCTTCGCTCTGATTGGGAAGAGATTAAGATTGATGTTATGTTAGAATTAGTGCGTTTGAAATTTGCAGATTCTAATCTGAGGACTAAGTTTCTGGCAACTGGTGACGCTGAGCTTATTGAGAGGAATACTTGGGGTGATAAATTTTGGGGCGTGTGTCAAGGTGAGGGTCAGAATCAATTAGGCAAAATTCTTATGAAAGTGAGAGAAGAATGCCGAGTACAGTTGAAATATGGAAATTAGTTGTTGACTATGAAGATTCTTATGAAGTTTCTTCTTTTGGCAGAGTTCGGTCAAAAGATCGAATTATTAGTAGGGAGAATGGAATAGAATCAATTTGTAAAGGGGTATTAGTATGCTTCAACGTATTATAAATATTTGGTTTTAGCGACTGGTAGTATGTCTGGCTGTGTTAATGTTTGTTGGTTCAGCTTACCTGTATATAGTTAATCCTGGTTATATAAATAATTCAGGTGCAACTTATTCGGAACCATTTATAGTTGAACAGACAGATTATTTACAAGGTAATTTTTTTGAGCATCCTAAAACTATTATCACTACAGATACAGGAGCTACTATGGTTTTGGATGGTATAGTGCTTGTACCCGAAAGTGGTGTAGAAGTGATGATTCGAGATAGTTTAGGTATAATCACTATAGTAAAAGTAGGAAAATAAGAATGACTCCTGTAAAACTTGAGAAATTACATGATGTTGAAGTTAAACGTTTTCTTCAAAAGTATAAAGCTAAATTCATGAAGTTGGTTTCTCTAAAACCATTTGATATGGAAAAATATGAGATTACAATCGAAGTGCAACATCCAGCATTAGGGCAGAAACAATTTTATACGTCATTTGAAGTACCCCACCCCCCTGATAAACGAGATATCCCATCAAAAGCACTTAATGCTCAATTACGTGTTGCTTGTGCAATTTTGCATTGGGAAATTTCGTGTTGGGAGAAATGGTTATGAAGTTTTTTCAATGGTTATTATTATTTCTTTCATCTTTTGATAGGTCTAAGTAAGAATGTCTTCTGTAGAACTTGAGAAATTACGCGATGTCGAAGTTAAACATTTTCTTCAATCACATAAAACTGTATTTACAAAGCAATATTATCCTAATGGGCTTTTTACATGTTATGAAATTGTAATTGATATGGAATATGAGAAATTAGGGCAGCGACAATTTTATAGATTCTTTAATATATCTGGCGGATATGTTATACAAGCAGATGTATTAGAGGCATTTGATGCTCGGGTGCGTATAGCCTGTGCAATTTTGCATTGGGAAATTTTGTGTTGGGAGAAATCAGCATTTAATATTAATGGTACTTTATCATCAAGAGATTGATATGATTTGGTTTACATCAGACACACATTTTGGCCATACTGGCGTACTTATGCATCAATCTGATCGGTTGAATGCATTTAAATGTATTGAGGAAATGGATGCGCAGATGATAGATCAAATAAATTGTATAGTTCGTCCTAATGATGAACTGTATCATTTAGGTGATTTTTGTTGGCGGGCTGGTCTAGCAGGTCATTACAGGCAACGGCTTAATGTACGTAGGCTTTATATATGTCGCGGCAATCATGATGCAAATAGTCTAAAAAATCATGTGTCATTGATGGATTTAATGCTTTTTCGTAAATTTAATATTAATGGTGATACTGTTAAAATTCATATGTGTCACTACCCCCTTCTCTCATGGGGGAGTTTGTATCATGGTGGACTCCATTTATATGGACACAGTCATGGTAAATATGAGGCACAACTTGACGAGATATTTCCAGAGCGACGTTCAATGGATGTTGGTATTGATGTAGCTTTTAAGTTAACTGGTATGTGGCGACCATTTTGCTTAGATGAAGTAATAGAAAGATTAGGAGCCAGGGAGTTGGGAACCACACTCCCTGGTCCTTTTGAATCGCTTGAGTTTACAGATTTGGAGATATCATGAATATTGTAAAAGTTAGTATTAAGGTACGAGTACCCCTCCATAGAGAGACTAATACCAATCGATATTGGGTAGGATATTTTGATGGTATACCTACATTGGAAAAATTGATAGGAATTGTACGTGCTGATTTAGGATATCATAGCAAAAATATTTTATCAGTTCTTCAAGCGGCTGAATCAATGGAGGTTACTAAAAACCTTACATGTTTGGTTACTTTAGTTATGAAGGCCGGTGTGCAAATAGGTGTCATTGAGTACGAAAAGGTGGCGGTTTTTTCATTGAAAGATGATGAATGTGATTGGGATCTTCTTATAATGAATTCCTAGAGAGGGAGGGGCAGATGACAAAATGCTTAGCTTGTCATGGTGAGATTATACAGCCTTTGTATGATGCCGGTCCACAGCCGCTTATGTTTCTTAATTTACCTAAGTCTAAGGATGAAGCTAAAAGTGCGCCGTTGTATCGAATGAATTTTCGCATGTGTTCCTATTGTGGCCATGTTTTTAATTCTGATTTTGATTATGCCGGGGTTCCATATGAGGAAGACAGTACCTTGATGTATAATCTAGGTGCTGGTTGGTGGACTCATTTAGAATATTTAGCTCAATTATTACATGAAACCTATCATGTTCAAGGTAAAACTATTATTGATATTGGTGCAGGTGATGGCGGATTCTTGGATATAATTAATCAACAATCTTTGGATGCCGGGATAGGAACCCGCTGCATTGCTTTTGAACCTAGCACTGAATCTGAATTATGTCACATGAATGGTCTTGAGGTTTATACTGATTATTTTATTCCTCAACGCGACATGCAGAAATTTAAGCCAGATATTCTTGTTTGTCGTCATGTTTTAGAACACCTGCAAGCTCCCAGAAACTTTGTTGCAGAAATTGCTCACTATGCAAATATATATCAGACTTATCCGGTTTTTGTCGCTGAGGTTCCGTGTATTACAAAGGCTTTAGATACATATCGGATTACTGATTTTTTATACGAACATGTAAGTAACTTCACGCAAAGAAGCTTGCGGGTTATGTTTGAGAGTGTGGGTTGGGTAACGCATGATGAATTCCTTGCTTATAATGATGAAATAGCTGTTTGGATTGGGTATCCAAAACCACTTAATTTAACATTTGAAGCACGGGCTAAAGCATTTCGTACTTGTACTTGGGACGCAGTTTCATATATTCAATCCGGCCTCAAAGCTCGGCGGCAGGCTGGTTTAACAATCGCCTTTTGGGGAGGGGCTGGAAAGGGTGCCGCTTTCTTAAATGCTTATCATCTTGATGATGATCGCGTTATTGATTCTGATATACATAAAGTGGGACGCCATGTACCTGGCACTGGTCAAAAAATTGAGCATGTAGATGCATTATTAAAAAACCCTGTAAACGCAATTGTTATCACGACACGATGGCGCGCTGCTGATATTTATGATGAAATTAAAAAGAAGGGGATTAAGTACAGCGAATTGTTGATACTTGATGATTCTCATTTGAAACAATACACAGAAGAAATGTATAATAATGAAAATTCCATTAACGCAAGGTAAATTTGCTATTGTTGGGTCTAAAGATTATGCATTCCTAATGCAATGGAAATGGTATTATGGTAATGGTTATACTGTTCGGAATAGTAAACAAATACTTATGCATCGTGTAATTCTTGAACGGATGGGTTTTAAGAATTTTGTAAAATCAGATCATATCAATAGAAATACATTGGATAATCGTAGATGTAATCTTCGACCTGCAACAAATGGTCAAAGTCAATGTAATCGGGGTAAGCGAAAAGATAACACTTCTGGTTATATTGGTGTTAGTTGGCATCAAGGAAAATGGCGTGCTGATGTAAGAGTAAATAAAAAACACATATATCTTGGACGTTATAATGATCCGAGAGAAGCGGCAAGAGCTTATAATGAGGCTGTTCTTAAATATCATGGTGAATTTGCAGTTTTGAATGGGGTGTAAAATGGGTAGGAAGCGTAAAAAGAGAAAACGGTCACAGAAGAAGCTAATTCTTCCGAAGCAAGATTTAGTGCCATTGATTATCATGCCAGGGGATTCTAAGACAACTCTCCCCATAGTGAACCCAAGTAAAATATATCAAATGTTTCTTCAAGGGAAAAGTGATCTTGTTTGCCAGGCAATTCAAGATGTATTACACTTTTTTGAGCTTCATAATTATAAATGTTTTAATGTTGAAGCAATGCAACATATAAATGATTTCGTAAGCGTTACACTCGCATTAATGGCCAATCCTGATTTCCGCATTGATGATAAATATTGCTTACCTTTGGTTGCTAGGGGTCATATCTTTGCTAATCTTGTTCGTATGTCATCGTATGGTTCAACTGACTCGGTTCTTTCTCATATATTGAGTCAACAAGGCAATTATGCTAAGTTGCTTTTTCTTTATACAAGCCTATGTAAAACTCACGTTCCTGTGAGTACACTTTTCGATTTGCATCCGACACTCGCTTCCATGTGGTATTTTACATACGCGATTCCAAGTGTTGGCCATGTAACTAAAACTATCCATGATAATGTGGAAAGATATCTTACTGATATAGATGATCGATATACATTAGTTGATCATCGCGTTACACCACTTTATTTTGCTTGTACATACATTAATGACAAAGATGGAGCCGATAGGAAAGTTAAGGAAATTCTTAATCGTGAATGTAAGAAACTTACAGCGAGTGTTAAAATTACTAATACCCCTGCTCGTGATAGTATTTGTCTTATAACAGCAAAATGGTTTGATAATAGCGCAGTTTATAAAAGTTGTTCACCATATCTTGAGCAACTATATAAACGATATCGACTTACGCTGGTTCATTTAGGTAATGTTAAACCCACAAATCTTGTTCTTGAGCCTTTTGATAAGGTTCACTATATCCAGTTTAATAAAAGTACATTAAATACTGATCCAATCATAAAAAATGATTATCAACTTGCCTACTTTGCAGATATTGGAATGAATGATGAATCAATTTGGCTAAGTAATATGCGCCTTGCTCCAGTACAGGTAACGGGTTACGGTCATCCAGTTAGCACATTTGGCGGTGATATTGATTACTATATTGGTGGTGAGGAATCGGAAGTAGTAGAAGATGCTGAAAAGAATTATTCAGAACGTTTGGTACTAATTCCTGGTACTGGACAGCATCCATCATGGCCTACTTATGAGGCTAAATTTCTTGAAAAGAAACGTAAAGAGATTATTATCAATTGTGTGTGGGGTCCAGATAAATACAATTGGACGATGATGCAAGTTCTTGCAAAGATTATTCAACAGGCAAAAACCCCACTTGAATTTCAATTTTTTTGCAGCAAGGGTGTAAATCGTTATCAATCAATGCTACCATTTGTGGCCGATGTAAAAAGTATTCTTGGTAATCACGTGAGAGTCCATGCAGATAAGGAATATTTTGATTATATGAAAGAAGCGGAATATGGTGATTTTGCTCTTAATTCTTGGCCTTTTGGTGGTTACAATACAGTTGTTGAAGCGTTGTATCTTGGCAAGCCAGTAATTACTATGGAGGGTGGCAAGTTCTATAATCGTGTTGGAGCCTGTTTATTGAGAAAGGTAGGTCTCGATGATCTTATTGTTCATTCGCTTGATGACTTTGCTGAATTAACTGTACGAATGGTTGACGATAAGGATTTTCGTGAGAAGAAACGGGAACATTTAAGAGATATAGACCTACGTGCCGTTTTATTCGATACAGATGAACCTACCCATTTTAAGGATACAATTGAATACTTAATTGATAATCATGATTGCCTTAAAGCAGAGGGATCAAAAAAACCAATTATTATGAGAAATCACCTTGACTTTTTCTCTTAATGTGGTATATTTTAGAGGAGAAGTATAATGAAATATATTAGTATTGATATTGAAACAACTGGACTTGATCCTAATACTTGCCAGGTAGTTGAGATTGGTGCCGTCATTGATGACATGAAGACACCACTTACTCAATTACCAATATATCGTTATAGGGTTAAACGTGCCATTTACTCTGGTCAGCCTTATGCTTTGGCTATGCATTCTCATTTATTTACTGATTTAGCTGAGTTAGATTATGGATATCATGACGGTTCAAATGATATTGTCAGTTCAGAAAAATGTTTTGGCGGTTGTTTTGCGGCGTGGCTTGACGAACATAAAATTGAGACGCCATATACTGTTGCTGGGAAAAACTTTGCTATTTTTGATGCTCGCTTTTTGAGTAGGATGTACAGAGTTAATGAATTAACTCCCTGGCATCATTGTATACTTGATCCTGGTTCTATGTATGCTAGGGTGGGTGATGATATAGTGCCAAATATGAAAGTGTGCATCGAACGGGCTGGTATTGATATTTCTAATATACCCGGTAAACCTCATACCGCTATTCACGATGCTTTAGTTGTTTGTGCTTTAATTAGGAGAGGAATTCGACATGTCTAATACACCTATTGAGATTGTTCCAATTAAAGAGGTTTTTGCGCATCCAAATGCGGATCGTCTTGAGATCGTGAAGGTGTTAAATACACAATTTGTTTCGCAAAAGGGCGAATTCATCCCCGGCGCACTTTGTGTTTATTTCCCACCTGAAATGCTTATTCCTGAGAAAGTTGCAGAGCGTTTAGGTGTGAAGCAATACCTGAAACATGCAGTGATTCCAGGTGATTTACTCAAGTCACAATGTCGCATTAGTGCAATTCGGCTACGTAGTATTCCATCATATGGATTTGGTCTTGCATTAAAGAAAGTTTCTGATTTTTTTCCAGAAGAGCCAAACGTTGGTGATGATGTAACTGATGTTTTTTATGGTGTGAAGTATCAGCTACCCCCTATGATAGCTGCTGGTAACACGATGCGTAGTCCACCTGAATTTCATACTTATACGAATATTCAACATTATTATCGGTACGCCGATGCGCTTACTGAAGGAACCCTAGTACGGATTACAGAAAAGATTCATGGTTGCCTGGTAAATAGTCAACGTATTACTATGGCAGATGAATCAAAAAAGAAAGTTTCTTTACTTGAAATAGGGGACGAGGTTCTTGGTATAGATGAAGAAAGTCAATTATGTACTGCTTTTGTCACACAAATATTTAGAAATGGCAGTGCTTATCAGTGGCTTAATATACGAACTACACGCACTAATATTGGTCGAGGTAATTCATTTGGTTCTGTTCAATGTACACCTGAGCATAAATTTTATTCTCCTGCTTGTAATGATTACGTAGAAGCTGGTAATCTTAAAATTGGAGACAAGATTCTTATGGTTAGATCAAATCTTCAACTTTCATCAATTGCTTATCAAATATTACTTGGCAAAATGTTAGGGGGTTATGGTTCAAAGATATATCGAGCAAATATAATTCAATGTAATAGTATTAAGGTTGCATTTGAAGATTTCTTTTCAAAAGGTAGAAAACAGTTGCCTAAGTGGGTAATAGAAAAGATTACCCCTCTCGCTCTGGCTTTTTGGTATATGGATGATGGTTCATTGAGTCATTGTAAAGATCAAGAAGACCGTGCTATATTTAACTCGTGTGGATTTACTGAAATTGAACATGATATATTATTAGAAGCTTTAGCAAAATTTAATATTAATGGTATAAAGTTTCAAAGTGAGGGTCATTGGCGAATTCGGCTTAATGCTGATAATGCTGAGAAATTATTCTTACTTATTGCTCCATATATTCCAAGTGAACTTCAATATAAATTACCTAAAAGATATCGAGGTCATAAAGGATGGCTCCCTGAAATTGATTCTCAATATAAACCTAAATTAGTTGAACAAACTATTGTTAGTATTAATGATGTTACCGACAAGATTCAAAGTCAACGGTTTGATATTGAAACAACAACTCATAATTATTTTGCCAGTGATATTCTTGTACATAATTCAAATTCTCGTGTTGGTTATGTTCGTACCGGTAATTTTGCAGCCAGTGATAATGGCTATGAGATTGTTGCGGGTACACGCTATAAGCGGTGTGCTAAAGAAAATTTGCAAGGTAAGGTGTCACTTTATTGGACTCCACTTCAAAATGATAATTTAGAGGATATGTTATTATATATTTCAGAAAATTATAATAATGCAAATGTTGTTATTTTTGGTGAAATCTTTGGTAATAAAGTTCAGAAGATGGATTATGGTGTCCCCCATGCTAGGGGCTACCGAGTATTTGACATATCGGTAGATGGTGAATATCTTGGTTGGAATCAAGTTTTAGGTTTTTGCAGAGCATATGATATTTTAACAGTACCTCTTCTTTATAAGGGACCGTTTTCAGATGATCTTATTGAGAAATTTGTTAGTGGCCCCACACTGCTTTGTAATCCAGATAAGATTCATTGTTCTTTCAAAGGGCGTGAAGGTATTGTTGTTACACCTTTATATGAGGCCCACAGTGAAATGTTGCAAGGTCGATTGATTCTAAAGTCTGTAAATTCTGATTATTATCAGGCTATGAAATAGAGGTAAGATAATGGGTTTAACAAATGCACAAATTACTGAAAAGGTGGGTAATTTATGGAATGATTCCGGCCTCGGATTAGTTAAACGTAAAGTTGGCTCCTATCTTAATTGGTGTAGATACTATGAAAATGAAATGTTCACACCTGCTCATTTTAATGATACTTTAGATTGGCAGAATGATTTGTATTGGATTCTAGCCTATCTTTGGGCTTTTATGCGTAAATATGATACAAACTTAGATTGGGCAGAAGGGGAGCCTGATTGGCGATGGGGCGAATATGGCCAAAATTCCCCCTACCCAAAAGAAGGGGATATTAGCGTATTTTGGCTTGAGCCATCTGGTGTTAATTGGGGTATGAATATACATGATATGGCAGATCATGTGATGATGGTAACTTCCCTTTTGGATCAAATTTATCAAGCTTGGCAGCTTGATACTGTTAGCTTTTATAGTTCAACAACTTCTATTTTAGCACGCAAAGCTGCCACTGTGATTATTAGATATCTTTATAATTATGGTATATAAAATGAAACGTGAAGAAATATATAATTCGCTTTTGATGTTTTGGGCTGAGATAAAAGCAGATAGTGAAACAAAACATAGCATTGGATACTGGCTTATAGTTATTCAAGATGCTCATATAAGGGCGGTTAATCAGTATTCATGCAAAGGCATTTTAATTGGCTGTTTATTAGAAATGCTTCGTTATTCTGTACAATGCATAATGCAATATGGTGGCGTTAAGCACGGTTCACCTCCTGCTGTGGAGCGACTTGTTAGGACAGAATACACAACTCCTGTCGCTGTTTTCCCTTTAATTGATAATGAAAGAGATTATCAAAATGACCTGGATTCTAACCGAATAAATAATTCTCAATATGATATTTATGATTATTTAGTAATGTTGGATACTTATATTCGGCGAGCACATAATGCTCGAATAGAAAAACCAGAATTGTGTCTGTGTTTGGACAATGTGCGTAAAATTGCTACTACTGTTGTCTGTTGTTTAGAGGATTTAGATATTTAATATTGGAGAATATTATGGCTAAGCTCACGCCAGATAAGGTGATAAAGATAAAAGGTCTTTTAGCTGATGATAAATTAACCCAGCCCGAAATTGCAAAGAAATTTGGTATCAGTAGGTCATTAGTGTCAAACATTGCAACAGGTCGTAATCACAAAAATATAGAAGGGCCAAATGCACCCCCTAAAGCTGCTAAAGGGCAGTATAAGAAAATAGATAATCATGATCCTACAGATCAACGTACTTTAGAGTTTGAGGCTGAAATTGCCCATCTCCGTGACGAACGGAATCAAGCGCGTCGTAAACTACAAGCTGCTGCAAAAACACAAGGTTTATTTAGAGCAGTGGTAAATGAAATGGAACAAATAGTTGTACCCTTTAAGGCATTGCCCAAAGCACGATTAGCATATAAACTTTCTAAGAAACATGATGTAATTGAACATTTAGTTATGCATTTGAGTGACGGGCATCATGATCAAATTGTCATACCCGAAGAGTGTGGTGGATTAGAATGTCATGATTTTTCAGTGAGTTTATGCCGTGCTGAGCGATATATTGATACGGTATTAAAATGGACGCAACAAACTCTTGCACCAACATTCCTTTTTCCTGAGTTAACTATTCTTGCATATGGTGATCATACCAGTGGCGAGATTCATGGTCATGTAAATCGTTCATATTTCCGAAATCAGTTTAAGAATTCATTAGCAATAGGACAACTCCATTCATTAATGATACGTGATCTTGCCCCTTATTTTGATGTTGTTAATATTGTTTATGTTCCGGGCAATCATGGGAGACGATCACAAAAGAAAGATTATCATGGTGCTCAAGATAATTGGGATTATTTAGTTGCAAAAACAACAGAACTCTATTGTCAAGACTTAAAGAATGTGCATTTTACAATTCCTGATTCTTATTCAATCAATCTTGATATTAATGGGATTGGATTTTGTATTTTTCATGGTGACGATATCAGATCAAATATGGGAATTCCTTGGTACGGATTAGAACGTCGTCAAAGGCGTATCATGGCACTTAATCGTGTTCAAGGTGGTCCACCTATTCGGTATTATTGTTGCGGACATTTTCACCGCCCGGCCACAACTACTGAAGTGGATGGTGAGATGCTTGTTAACGGTCCTTGGATTGCTACAGATGCTTATGCTTATAATGCTCTGTCCACTTATTCAGTGCCAACACAGCTTGTTCATGGTGTTAATCCTAAGTACGGAATTACATGGCGTCTTCCTGTTAAACTCTGTGTAGATTATGAAAGGCGTGGACCAAAACGTTATCGTATTAACATGATGGAAGAAATAGGTTAATGTTAGGCTATCATTATACAACATGGGAAAATTGGGTAGGCATTCAGAAAGAAGGTATGTGTCCTCAATGGATTATTGAAGAAAATATACGGGCTGTGACAGGCGGGATAACTGTTAGGTATCCGGTAAATATTTTACGAATAAAGTGTGTAAATAATTATGAACGTATTCACCCGAATCAAAAACCAATTGAATTATTTGAATATTTAATTAGAACATATACACATGAAGGCGATCTTGTTTTAGATAATGTAATCGGCTCCGGGACAACAGCATTGGCTTGTTTGAGAACACGTCGTAATTTTATTGGTTTTGAGAAAACAAAAGAATATTTTGATATAGCCTGTGAACGGATTGCAAATTTCAAGGGTACAAATTAATGTACATAATACCTGAATTTCATTTTTGTTTTCTTGCTTCCCCCCGCACCGGGAGTAAAGCAATAGCAAAAACATTAGTCGAGCGTCGTGGTGCGATTTTAGTTGGGTCACATCATAGTACACCTAATGATAATCCAGAATGTGGAGTTGATCAAAATTGGACAATTTGCAGCACAACTCGTAATCATTGGGATACAATGATTTCTTGGTGGTTTAAGATTGAGCGTCACGGCACTATGCTTCCATTAGCTAAATTCTTATCCCGTTTTTGTGCAAGCAGTCCTGATTTTGTACGAAATGGAAAACTTTGGTGGCAGAATTGGCCTTATACAAACGCATCGATTCGTTACAATCATCTTCAAGCGGATTTTGATCAGGCATTAGTAAAAGCCGGTATGTCTCCTCTTGATATTACTGTTAGGGTAGAAGATTCAAAACGAAATGGAGCTCCGTATCAACGTTTTTATAAAATTGGTACAAGTGACTGGGTTAATGCTTACTTTACTGATGAAATTAAAAAATATGGTTATAAATTCTAATGGGAAATTATAGTAAATCATATCGCCCTTTAGCAAAAGCAATAAGTTGGGAATCTATTTCAATTTTTGTATCTTTGCTTATTATCTTTTTACTTACCGGTAATTTAGAAGTTACCTTGGAATTGGTGATAGTGTGTCATATAATTAGAATCCTTATATTTTATTTCCATGAGCAAATTTGGCATCGAACTGAATAAGAAAAATGAAATATCCAATAACTGATAATCGAAGCATTGACATTACTACTGAATTTGAGAATCGTTGTACTGATAATATTCTTATTTGTACAGTGGGTTTACCACGATCTGGAAAATCAACATGGGCAAGAGCTACTGGACACCCAGTGATTAATCCAGATGGTGTTCGCTTAGCTAAAACTGGGCGACGTTGGTGGGGTCCAATTGAACATGAAGTTCGGGCCGATGTTAGAACAATGATACGTTCTTTTTTCTGGAGTGGGAATAAAGTTCTTATTCTTGATTCTACAAATTTTCAAAAACGGGCAAGAGATACTATGTGTCCTTCATCTGATGTGTTATGGGAACGACAATTTGTAATATTTGATACACCGGTCGATGTTTGTAAAGAACGGGCTATGCAAACTTATCCTGAGCTTTGTGATGTTATTGACTGGTTTGCTAGTAATTGGGAACCTATTGATGAAAGAAAGGAAGGGTCAATCATTGAACGCATTACATATAACACGTTACACACTGACTCGTTTCACTATTGAATTAAAGTTCAAAAATCAAACATACTGTAATAATACATGGACAGGCTTGTTTCGTGCAAAACCATCAAAGGAAGTGGTTTTGGCTACCTTGCAATCAGAACTTGAGCGGCAAGAGAAAGCTAAAAAACGGTTATTTTATAATTATATGGGAGGTATTAATTATATTACAAATTTTATTGAGGCTGTGAAACTTTGGGATGGAACAACTCAAAATATTCATCTTGCCGGGGTATGGATTGCTGAGTTAAAATGGCTTTCTGTTAGTTCTAAGACCGGGGCCAATAACCATTTTTATGAAGTGGAATAGTTATGACGTTTATAACGATTTTATCATTAATTATTGTACTTATGATATTAGTAAGGATACTTTGTTCATAAAAATTGAGTATTTTCACTTGACAAATATAAATGCGCGTGTATACTTGAATAGAGGTAAAAGATGCTTAAAGTTAAGGTATTTTGCATGTGCTAGTAAATACATCAATACAAGTGAAGAAAATATGGTTATACAGTTTAATGATTGTTACTGCTTGGACTACTATCAGAATTAAGGATAAACTTGTTTTTCAAATTGACCGCGCTCAATGGTCATTAAATGAGTGGCCCGGATGGACGATGGTAGGAGACTGAAAATGTACATGATTACATGGCGGCTAACGTTTGCAAGAAAGAATCGTTTGGTAGGGCGATTGCCCGACTTTAAGTCGGGCAGTCGTTTTGAATGCCGCCGCTATCCGGGATGATGTAAAGGTAACATAGCGGATTGTTAATCCGTCAATCCAGGTTCGAGCCCCGGTCCCGGAGCTATGATTTTCTGCCGGTATGGCAGAATGGTTATGCACCGGCTTTATTAAGGGGAAAAAATGTCAAAAACTGTTATAACTATTGAACACCTTGCGACTGGTCAACCGTGGCCTTACGCTGATTCCAAGTATCGGGCTCAAATTAAGGCTGAAAGGCATGGTATCTATACTAATGGTCGAGTTATTCCATATTATCTAACGGAAAATGAAACTAAGCAGCTAGCGAGGAAATTTGTTCATAGTTGGTCAGATACACCTAAATGGCATCAATCAAGATTAGAAATGATACGTCCTGTTGGTGGAAAAGAAATAGGTGGTGAATTAAAATCTGGGGAGTGGGAAGTATTAATTATTCAACCATTTTTAGATTAAGCGGCTGGATCGGCTGGGCAACGGGAAGCATTAGAACAACATTTGAATGACATGAGGGCTATTGCTTTTGCGAGACTGGAGATTGATAAACCATGATGCAATTCGATGCACGATTTATTGGTGAGTGTTCAAAACAAATAAGTAGATGGTCGAAAACCATTCGATCAATTCATACTCTTGAGCATAATTTACCTCCTGATGGGTTTCCAGCGCCTGATGAAATTGAGCCCGGGCGAAAACCTTATGCCTTAACTCTTAAATGGCATGCTGCAAATACTAGACACTTTAATAAATTGTGCAAACAAATAACTACAGCACTAAATCTTTGTGGCGATGCTGCACAGTGGCGTCGGGATCATGAAGATTGGTTTGTAATACGAACAAAAATCAGTGTCGGTGGGAAAGATACAATAAATCTTTTTCTCATGGTTGCACAGTTGAATAAAACAAGCCCTTCGTGGCATTTGGCAGTTATGTAAACTGTCTACGGTTAATGGGAGAGAGATCAGGTAAATGGACAGTTTATCCAAATAGCCAAACATCATCAGTTAATGATCTGACGACCCTTTAGCCGTTGGAAACAGTAATTAGGAGAAAACTATGAGCGAACAAAATGAGTGGTTTAAGCATCTGATTGAATACCTCAATCTTCAACGTTATTGGTCTGCTATGACCTTTGGTCCAGGTCTTAGAACTATAGGACTTACTAAACATATTCAAGAAGAATTACTTGAGATTCAGGCTGAACCAACAGATGTATATGAATGGATTGATGTAGTGATTTTAGCATTAGATGGCGCTTGGCGCGCTGGTTATACATCTGAAGAAATTGTTGACGCATTAGTTAAAAAACAACAAATAAATCTCCAACGTAAATGGATACCCGGTCCTGAAAATGAACCTCCTAAGCATGTTCGTGATTGAATCGAAAGAGGAGAAAACTATGAGAATGGATCAGTTTGCCGGTTTAACTAAAGATGCAAGCAAATTTCTTACTGATAATGAAGTTGAGTCCACAATTTGTAATCATTGCAAACGACCTTTTCCACGCAAATTGGAATTGATTGGCACTTATATAGGAATGTTTATGAGTGAGTATCCACTTCATCGTCATGTCTTAAAAGATGGGAAAACAGCAGACGAATTTCTTCAATGTGCTCCTTGGTCCTCTGGCCCCATACATTTTCTTGGATTACGTGTATCTGATGGTACAGAATTTCTCTGGCCCGTAGGGGAAATAGATGAATGGATGTAAAGGCGAAGAATAGATGGTATTTAGTTCAAATCCCACAGTGGGGTAAACCGTGGTGGCTTTATAGTTGTGATGAGGATTTTTAGGGCAATATTCTCGGCGGTTGAACTCCTAAAAGTAAAAAGACAAGATTTTTGATATTGTTGTTGCTGAGTATGAAGATTTAGATCATACAAAAACTGGCCTTGTTATAGAAAATGCTAAGATTGGTTGGTTAAGTCGTTCTGGTGTTTGGTATCCATGTGACAGTTTACAGCACGATAACTATGCTTATTATATTTTGAAGAAAATGGTTAGTGAATTAGAAAGAGGCGGGTGGGTACGTGTTTGGTATAATAGTTGGACCGTAGGTCGCAATCACCGTCTCTCTGCTGAACAGCGAAAATGGTTACTCTACAATGGGCATACTGTCGAGGATTACGACTGATTTACCGATCAAATCTATTTACTACGACAAGGATTTTAATTGTCGTGGATTATTCACTCCTCAATCATGTTTGGACCTAGCTCAAAGCATGGAAAAGCATGGGCTTCAATTCCCTGTGGTTGTTCAACCTAAAGTTGATGTCCCACAATTACCCGATGGTTTTGACTATCGACTCATTGTGGGTCACCGGCGATTTACAGCGGCTACTAAACTTCTGCATTGGGCATTTATCTCCGCAGATATACGCCATGGCCTCACTGAGCAAGAAGCCCAGACATTAAATTTGCTTGAAAATTTAGAACGGAAAAGTATATCTCTTTTAGACGAGGCGAAGGCACTCCATACCATTTTTTCTGATGGTACTTCTTATAATGAAATGGCACGCCATTTAAGTAAAAGCGATAATTGGTGTAGGACGCGCTGGTTACTAATGAGCATGCCGGAGGAAATACAGCAAGATTGTGCTATTGGAAGATTGACAGTAATTGATCTTCAGACTCTTATAACAGTTAATGGTGGGCCAATGCAAATTGCTCTTGCCCGTGAAATTAAAATGGCAAAAAGAAAAGGTGAAAGTACCAGCAGTATCAAGCGACGATTAGGAAAATTTAGCGGATTACGAAGATCACGTGGGAGAAAAGAAATTCGCAACATGATTTCCCATTTAATGGGTGAGGGTACTTTTGCTTCACCATTTCGTGCTATGGCTTGGTGCTCAGGCGATTTGACGACTGAGGAATTTTTGGAGGAACCAAATGAATAATCTAAAGAAAAAAGATGCAATTCTTGCAAAATGTAAGACTGATGGTTTTATTGATGTGCGAAAATTATTAGCTAGAACTCGTATTGTTATTAAGACTGATGATGAAATCTATGAATTAGAAGTGGGCACACCTAAATTTAGTGTTGTACTTGTTGGGAGTAATGTCAGATTTGAAAGTCGCATAAAAGCTGTAGTTACAGGGAGTATTGATCCAGATACTAATCTTTTTTTTTCTAAAATTATTGGACGCGGATTAAAGATTGTATTACGTTGTCAAAGAGGTTCTATAATACGAACGACCCCAGTTCTTAAAGCAAGAATTATTGGACCAGATAATAGTTTTGAATATGAAATGTGGGGAGAGTAGCGGGCGTGGGTTTTATGTCTCTGTGTAGTAGCCAAAGATGAATGAGGTAAATGATGACACAAATGCGAATTAGACTCTACCATCAGATTAAAGATAAAATTTGTAACGGTGATCTTATTGCCTGGAGCGGTAAAGGGTATAATATTTTAGAGAAGCTTTACAGTATCGGTATTAAATTAGTTACCGGGCCAGTAACACATTGTTCAACAGCCATTCGATCTAAAATTGGATTAAATGATGTTCTTTTAATCAGTGAAACAGTTGCCTCTGGACTGGTTTTTGATTCACTTGATCGTCGCATCGCAACGGCAGAGGGGGATAATTGGACTCATTGTTGGTGGTTTCCACTTTCCAGAGAAAGGCGTAAACGATTAAACGAGAATGCTATGATTAATTATCTCGTGCATAAGACAGAAAAGGGCACCCCTTACGATATAGTACAAGGCATTCGTTCAGCATTTGATCGACGGGAACGTCATCATAACCAACCTGATGATTCAAGCTTATTTTGTTCTGAAGAACATATGTTTGCTTTGCTTCATGGTGGGGCTGTGCAAGATTGTAATCCAAGTGAAGCACATCCAACAGATGTAATACAATTCGATATACACGCTGATACCTATTATCAAATCTGGTATAGAGATGAACCATTAGAATTACCTAATGTGGGGATAACAGAACCAGACGGGTGGGATGTATGAAAGTAATTATTGCTAGTCAGAAAGACGAAAAGAAAGGGGAATATAACCCCTCTCTGACAAGAGTTGTTAATCTAAAATATGAAGATTGTGATGTTCGGATTTGTCGGCCGGGACAGTGGGGAAATCCATTTAGAATTGGTCGTGATGGGACGCGAGAAGAGGTAATGGAAAAGTATCGGAAATGGGCACCAAATCAACCAAAATTAATGGCTCAATTGCATATTTTGAAAGGGCAGCGGTTAGGTTGTTGGTGTAAACCGCTTCCATGTCATGGTGATATTCTTTGTGAATTAGTTGAAACTTTTATTTTGCAAAAGGGGTAAATAATGAATCAAATAAAACAGACTGGATATTCGGTTTACAAATGTGATTTTGAAAAACGGGTTAAATATAATACATTAGTTGATCTTTATCCACCTCTGCCAAATGAAAGATTTGATATTATTTATGCGGACCCACCATGGCATTATGGTAAGAAAACACAGTTTGATAAGAGTAGCACAGGAAAAGAAACGATTGATTTCTCTAAGAAGATTTTTATTAGTGCTGCATGTTTCAAATATCCTACACTCAAATTAGATGAATTAAAAAAGTTATGTGTTCAAAAAATAGCAAATGATGATAGTTTGTTATTCATGTGGGCTACAAATCCTTTTCTGGATCAAGCAATCGAGCTAGGCAAAGCATGGGGCTTTACATACAGGACTGTTGTGTTCATTTGGAATAAAATGATTCATAATCCAGGTCAGTATAATCTTTCGTATTGTGAACTGTGTTTACTTTTTAAGCGTGGTCGAATTCCTACTCCACAGGGAGTACGAAATACAAAACAGTTAATTAATGTTCCCAGAGGAAAACATAGCGAAAAACCAAAAGAAGTTGCAAAAAATATTGAATTAATGTTTCCACATCATAAACGAATAGAATTATTTGCAAGAAAAATTGTTCCAGGTTGGTCTGCTTGGGGATCAGAAATATGATTTATATGAGTGTAATTATTTGTCCAAATTGTGAAATTAATCGTTTTGTTGTGGGGCTTTGGGGTGGGTGTTGGTGCGCACCATTCCCGTGTCATGGTGATGTTTTGAAAGAGATGGTGGAAAATAATGGGTGACTTTAATAATAACAGATTCAAAAGTACAAATCAGGAATGGGAAACACCAGATAGTTTATTTGAGATGGTAGACAATATATATCACTTTACAAGGGATGTTTGTGCTTCTAAAGTTAATGCTAAATGTAGTGTTTTCTGGACTGAAGAAAATTCATGTCTTGATAAAACATGGGATGGTGTAAATTGGATGAATCCTCCATATAGAATCATAAAACTATTTGTAAAAAAGGCTTATGATGAGAGACATAATGCTATAACTGTTTGTTTAATTCCTGCTAGAACTAATACTAAATGGTGGCATGAGTGGTGCATGAAAGGGGAAATATATTTTATATGTGGCAGACCCATATTTAAGGGATGTACTTATGGGTTACCTCAACCATTAGCTTTAGTTGTATTCGGTAAACGACATGGGATTATGGGGTCATTTTACTTGAAGGGTGGCAAGTAATGCGTAAACTTTATTTTGATAGTGAGACATGTGGACTTCAAGGGATGCCAGTGTTACTTCAGTATGCGCTTGATGATGGACCAATTCAGCTATATGAAGTATGGAAAGAGCCAGTTTGGAAAACATTAGAATTAATTGAAGAGTTTATGACTTATTGTTTAGTTGGCTTCAATCTAGCATTCGATATGTTTCATATTTGCAAACTTTACACCATCTGGAAACTTTTACCACCTGATCTCATTCCTGAAACTGATATTGAGCTTGTAGCCAAGATGGAACCACTTGGTCGTGATGGTCCATGCGTCAAACCCGCAAGCGCCCTTGATCTGATGTTGCATTCTCGTAAGGGTCCATATCAGATGCTCATGGCACGGAATGATGTTCGTATTAGAAAAATACCTACGATTCTTGCAGGTGCTCTTGCACAAGAATTAGAAAAGCGCGTCGAGTTAGAAGGCATTTTATTTGCAAAGCGAAAAGACCCGCAAGCTCCTAGATGGCAGGTTCATGATCGTACAAATCATGATAATGATGTTGACCCGGATTTCAAAGACGTTGTATTAAAGTTCCATCCTGCTGGTGGTTTGAAGTTCCTTGCAGAATATGTTTTAGGATACAAACCTGATTTTCATTTTGAAGATATTGAATGTGGTGTACGGCCAGTAGAGAAGGGTTATATTCCCTTTGCTCTCGGTCTTTCTGATCCGCTTGATGATTGGCAAGTATGGGATAAGCAAGGTAAGTTACTTGGTAAAGTATGGCCAGGTGTCATTCAGTTACATATTGATCATTGGCATTCAAGTAAAGAAGCTCGTCAATATGCAAGAGATGATGTAAAATATACACGATTACTTGACGATCATTTTGATTACCCGGAACCGGGCGACGATGATAGTATTTTATCTTGCATGGTTGCATCGGTTCGTTGGCATGGTTTTGTTGTCGATATTGAAAAAGCAAAAGTGTTGCTGGCAAAAGCACGTGCTGTTCTAAAAGACTCGCCAGTCAATATTAATAAACCCCCTCAAGTACGTCGTTACATTAAAGATTGCATGGACCCGACTGAGGCGCTTTTAATTGATAAGTCAACAATGAAGGCCAACATAGAACAAATACGTGACGAAATGGTTGTCACGGAACCTGGCGAAGTTTGTATTAAATGTCTTGGCACTGCCCGATGGGATGATGGACCTTGTCTTCGTTGTCGCGGTAAGGGTATATTGGAATTAGGACCTATGCCTGTTTCTGAACGGGCGGCAGAGATTCTAAAAATCAAATCTGCTGCTAAGGAAGTGGAACTACATTCCAAGCTTGTCGAAGCTGGCAGGTTTCACGCATCGTTCAATGTTATTGGCACCTTATCATCTCGCATGTCTGGTGGTAGTGATCAAGTTGAACGACGATCAAGTGGGGGCTTAGGTGGTGGATTAAATGCACAAGGTATCAAAAGGTCAAAGGAAGTTAGAGAAATGTTTCCGTTGGCTTGGGGTGATATGGTATTATGTGGCGGCGACTTCGATTCATTTGAGGTTGTGTTAGCTGATGCCGTGTTCAAAGACCCTAATCTAAGAACTGAGCTTCTTGCGGGTAAGAAGATACATGCTTTAATGGGTGAAGAACTTTATCCTGGTCATTTATATGAGGAAATTTGTGACTCAAAAGATGATCCTGTACTTGACATGTATAGTCGTGGTAAGCAAGCGGTGTTTGGTTTGCTTTATGGTGGTGACCACAATACAATTCATAACAAATTAAATGTCTCTCTTACTGTTGCAGAAGAAGTTTTTAGAAATTTTCAAAAACGTTTTCCAATGATTAAGAAAAAACGCGATGAAGTTTTTGATCGGTTTTCAGCATTGCGTCAACCAGGGGGTATCGGAACTGCTGTTATTTGGAAAGACCCCGCTGATTTCTCTGAAACATTTCTCGGTTTCCGTCGTTTTTTCACATTGGAAAATAGAATTATACAAGAACTCTTTGGCTTAGCACGAAAGCCACCACGTCAATGGCGCAAAGTAAAGCTAGAGGTGGTTCGTAGTGATCGAGTTCAATCAGCTGGCGGGGCTGTATCATCGGCTTTATATGGGGCAGCTTTTCAACTTCAAGCGTCTAATACTCGTGCGGCAAATAATCACTTAATTCAATCCCCTGGCGGGCAAATTACGAAAGCTGTACAACGATCTGTTTGGGATGTTCAACCTGTTGGAGTAAATGAATGGTTTGTCGCTCCGATGAATATTCATGATGAAGTAATGGTTGTGGCTAAACCTGATGTTACAGATCAAGTTGCACAAGCTGTATCTGATACTGTGGAATCATATCGTGATCGTGTACCTTTGATCAGGATGGATTGGATGCCAACGGGGATGGAGAATTGGGGAGACAAGGACTCCAAAGATATACCTAAAATCATTATCGGACCCAAAGATATTACTGATGAATTAGCCACTGCTCTTGATGATAAAACTATGGAAGGTGGCGGATTTACAGACTGGGACGGGGGTTTAGATAATCTTTCAAGTGAGGATTTAGATGCGTTATTTGAGAATCCCATTAACACGGGGTAAGTTTGCCATTGTTGGACCTAAAGATTATGCATTTCT